>MDTB01108904.1_pt1 | contig 26523 bp, 23 predicted proteins | sample 811161 | NCBI WGS metagenome assembly MDTB01 (sample SAMN05326650, study PRJNA326480) | marine metagenome | isolation source: seawater | place: Mediterranean Sea | collected 2009 | reverse complement strand
ATATTAGATTAAAAAAAATAAATAATATAGATTTTATATTTTGTTTTAGAAGCTATCATATACTAAAACAAGATATTTTATCAAAAGTAAAATACCATTCTATTAATTTTCATCCTGGACCACCTGAATATAGAGGTATTGGTTGTGTAAATTTTGCAATATTAGACAAGTCAAAATTTTATGGTTTAACTGCACATTTAATTGATCGAAAAATTGACCATGGAAAAATAATAAATTTAAGAAGATTAAAAATTAAAAAAAATGACACTGTACAGGAATTGCTAACTAAAACTTATAAGTTACAAGTTTTGCAAATTAAAAAAATAGTAAATCATATATTAAAGAAAAGATGTAATATTGATGAATTAATTAATGAAAATAGAAAAGAAAAGTGGTCTTCCAAACTTTATACAAGAAAAGATTTAAATAAGCTATATGTTATTAAAAAAAATATTTCTAAAAAAAATCTTAAATTAAGGCTTAAGGCTACGATTACAGATAAATTTAAACCTTATGTTATTTTACACAAAAAAAAATTTTATTATTATGAAAGTTAACTTAGGGTGTTTAATTTATAATTTTATAAAAAATATATCTTTTAACTTTATAATATCATTAAATAAAGAGTTTAAAATATTATGACGATTTTTGTATCAACATCTGGATTTAAGAATAAAAAAATTTCTGAAATTATTGAAATTTTAGTTGAAAATAATTTTAAAAATTTAGAGTTATCGGGAGGCTCTGTTTATTATGATGGAGTTGAAAATGATCTTATTAAATTACAAAACAAATATGATTTACATTTTCAACTTCATAATTATTTTCCACCACCTGAAAATGATTTTGTATTAAATTTATCTTCAAATAATGATAATATTTTTAATCAAAGTTTATCTCATTATATGAAAGCAATAGAAATTAGTAAAAAATTAGGGTCAAAAGTTTATGCTTTACATGCAGGTTATTTAATAGACCCTGATATTTCTGAATTAGGTAAAAAAATTAATAAGAAAATATTTAATAATCGATCAGTTGGTATTGAAAGATTTGTGCATGGATACAAAATCTTAAAAAAATCTGCAGGTGATAATTTTGATATTTTTGTTGAAAATAATGTAATATCTAATGACAATTTTAGAAATTTCTCTTACAAAAACCCGTTATTGTTTACTAATTTTAAGGAGTATCTTGAATTAAGAGAAAAATTAGATTTTAAACCCCTACTAGACATAGCTCATTTGAAAGTGAGCTGCAAAACTCTTAATTTAAATTTCCTTGATGAATTTAACAAGATTAGCAAATTTACAAATTATTTTCATGTTAGTGGTAATGATGGACTTTCAGATAGTAACGAGACTATTTGTAATGATAATAACATGATTAAAATTTTTGAAAATTTTAATTTCGATAACAAGGTTATAACACTTGAAATATATTCGGGTATTGAAGATATAAAAAAAAGCTATAGATATTTAAATAATTTAAAGAGCAACTTATTATAAAATGTTAAACAAAAAAGTCTCAAAATTAACATTAAAACTTCCATGTAGTTTTTCTAAATTATTGAAAAAAATTGATAACACTGCATTAGGTATAATTTTTGTAATCACAAATGATAATAAAATTTTTGGTTCGATTAGTGATGGAGATATTAGAAGGTATTTATTAAAAAAAAAAATAAATATAATCGACTATAATTCCAAATTGATAAATAGAAATCCTATAGTAGCAAAAATAGATGATGACAAGAAAAAAATCCTAAGTTTATTAGATCCCACTTTAAATAAAATCATAATTAAATGCATTCCATTAATAAATGAAAGGAAAGAAATAGTTGATATTTCAACTATTTATGATCTAGGTAGAATACCACTTTTATCTCCTCAAATTACAATTAAAGAGAAACAAAATGTTATGGATTGCTTGAATTCCGGATGGATTTCATCTGTAGGAAAATATGTAGAAAAGTTTGAAAGTAAATTTTCTAATTATTTAGGAGGGGGATATGCTTTAACAGTATCAAATGGAACAACCGCTATAGAGCTTGCTCTGCGAGCCCTAGGAATTGGTGAGGGGGATGAAGTTTTATTACCAAACTTCACTTTTGCAGCAACAATTAATGCTGTCATAAATTCTAAGGCAATTCCAAAATTAATAGATATCAACATTAATACTTGGACAATAGATATAGATCAAATTAAACAAAATATTACAAAAAAAACTAAGGCAATAATACCAGTTCATACATATGGTCAATCGGCACATAGTGATGAAATTAATAAAATAGCAAAAAAGTTTAATTTAATTATTATAGAAGATTGTGCTGAAGCCTTAGGCGGTACTTACAAAAAAAAATTAATAGGTTTAAAAGGAGATGCTTCTACGTTTAGTTTTTATCCTAATAAATTAATTACAACTGGAGAAGGGGGAATGGTTGTTTTTAAAAATAAGAAAAAATTTGAAAAAGCGAAAAAACTCAGAAATCAAGGCAGATCCTCAACAAAGGTATTTTGGCATGATTATGCAGGTTTTAATTTTAGAATGACAAATATTCAGGCTGCGATAGGACTTGCTCAATTAGATAGAATCGAGAATTTTTTATTTCTAAGAAAAAAAGTCTTTAGAACATATGATAATTTGTTTGATAATCATAAAGATATTATTTTACTTCCAAGAAATAAATGGTCAACCAATTCACTTTGGTTGTATACTATTTTGTTAACATCTTTGAATGAACAAAAAAGAGATAGTTTAATTAAAAAACTTTCAAAATTAGGAATAGAAACTAGGCCAGGTTTTTATCCATTAAATACAATGGATCCTTACAAGAGATATTCAAAAGGAAATTATCCTAATACAAATAAAATAAGTTTTATTTCTTTAAGTTTACCATCAAGTATCAATCTTAAAAGAGATGAAATCAATTATATTTATAATTCAATTATTTCTGAAAAAAATTCATTAAAATAAAATTGTAATGAAAAAAATAATAATATTTGGATCTGGGGGACTCTTTAAAGAACATTATTATTGGATCAATGAATGTATCAGAAAAAATAATGAATATAAAATTGCAGCTATTGTTTCATTAGAAAATTCAAAAAAAACATTTTTTGATTTACCGGTAATTAATGAAAATGAAATAAGACATAGTAGCGAAATATACCTTCATATAGCTGTTGGATCTATAGAAGCAAGGATAAATATTATTTCCAAATATAAGGATTACAATTTTTATACTCTTAAACATCCATCGGCAATAATTTCTGAAGGTGCTGTAATTGGTAAAGGATGTACAATCTCACCAAACGTAGTTATTGCTGGAAATGCAAAAATAGGTAATTTTAATTTATTTAATTTTAACTCCAGTATTTCTCATGACTGTGTATCTGGAGAAAATAATATTTTTTCTCCTGGAACATTAATAACAGGATGGTGTAAAATAGGTGATAATAATGATTTTGGTTCAGGTTCAATTATGGTTCCAAAAATTAAGTTGGGCAATAATAATATAATTGGAGCAAATTCCACACTAACTAAAGATTTTGGAAATAATCTTACTTTAGTAGGATCGCCAGCAAAAAAATATAATAAATAACTTTACATGCTGAAAAAAATCTTAAAAAAAAATTCTTTGTACATACTTCGATTGAATATATTTTTAGGGGAATTAAATTATTAATTTTAAAATGAAATTTCTAAAAAAAAATTATTTTTTAAGAAAGATTCTAAAATCAAATAGGTACTACAAAAAAGCAGAAAATAATTTTTTTTTTGATAATTTAATATTAGATATAATTAATACAAATTATTTTAAAAAATATGGAATTCTTGAGCATATGTTTTTTAAAGATATTAATTATGATGTTAATTTAATAATCAAACAATATATTTCTGCTCATTTATTTTTCGAAAACAAAAATTTTGGCAAATCAATTTTATTTTTTTTTGGAATAAAAAAATCATTAGTTTATTTTTTTCCAATTCAGCTAATTAAAAATTTAAAAAAAAACTATAAGATAAATATTATAGCAAGTTTATTTTTATTTAAATTTTTTGAAATTAAACAATTTTTTAAAGGTTTTTATTTTTTCTTTTATATAATTTTTAAGTCATCAATTAGAATTTTTAAAAAACAAAATAATAAAAAACGATATTTATATTTTTGTAATGCTTCTGAAAAAATGCTTCCAAAAAGAGATAATGGCTTTGACATGATTACATCAGTTATTAAAAATGAAAATTTATTCTTAAATGATTTTGACATTTTTCATGATTTAAAAATAAATAAAAATAAATTTTATAATGTTGAATATAAAGATATTTTTATTTTAGATCAGTTTAAAAAGATAATATTTTTTTTTGTATCAGGTCTAAAATTATTTAGTATTTCAATATTAGGTATTTTTTCAAAAAAATGGTACTTTAGTATTTTATTGACTGAAGTATTAAAGAAAAAAATTATTGAGCTTAATCATGAACAATTAGCATCAAAATATTTTTTTAATTTTACTTATTATATTTACAGACCTTTGTGGACATATACAGCTGAATCATATAATTCAAAAATTTCTATGATATTTCAGGCTACCAATTTTGATCAAAATAATATTACACCTAAAAATTATCTTTGTTTAATGAATTGGCCTGAATACTATTTATTTAATGAAAGTCAGAAAAAATATTTTCAAAATAAACTAAATTTTAAATCAAAAATTAAAATACAAAAATATATAGATTTTAATGATGGGAACAAAAAACTTAAAAAGAAATATGATTTAGTAATTTTTGATGACCCACCATATAGAGAACTATTCTCTTCAATTTTTTTGAAAAATCGTGATCATTGGAATATCGAAGGTTGTTATAACTTCATTAAAGATATTCATGATATCTGTAAAAAACTTGAAATAAAAGCTTGTATTAAACAAAAGAAAAAATCAGACCATATGGTATCAAGAAAATATACAAAATTTATAAACCAAATTAGTCAATTAATTGATTTAATAGATCCAGATTTCTCTCCACGAGAAGTGATTGAAAATTCAAAATTAGTAATTTCTTTTCCTTATTCAACTACAAATTCCTTGGCAGAAAACCTAAATAAGAAAAATACTTTTTATTATCCAGGAAAGTTAACTAATAAATGGTTGTTTGACGATGGTAAAAAGGTAATAACTGACAAGAAGGATCTTGAAAATTGGTTAAAGACTAATTTTTAACAAGCACCTAAATAAAAAATTATTTTCTTATGATACTAGGTCTAATACCAGCAAGACTAAAATCTACAAGATTAAAAGAAAAATTGATTTTAAAATTAAAAAAAAAACCTTTAATAGTTCACACATTTGAAAACGCTATAAAATCTAAAAAGTTAAATGGATTATATGTATGCACAGATAGCAAAAAAATTTATAAAATATTAAAAAAAGTTACGTCTAATATATTAATGACGTCTACAAAATTTAAGAATGGAACTGAAAGAATAGCAAGTGTTGTAAAAAATTTCAAATGTAAACTTGTGGTTGATATACAGGGAGATGAGGTGTTTGTCGATCCAAGATCAATTGATAGAGTAATAAACTTTCATCTTAAAAACTATAATACTGACATTGTAATTGGATCATCTAAAACAAATAGAGTTTTTGATAAATCAATTGTTAAAGTTGTTTTTAATAAAAATGGAAATGTTTACGAAATGACAAGAGAAGATAAATATTCTAAAATTAAACCAAATGATTTATTCAAACAAGTTGATATAATTTCGTTTAAACCAAAAAAATTAATTAAATTTTCAAAATTAAAACAATCTAAAAATGAAATTGATCGAAAAATCGAATTAATGAGAGCATTAGATAATAATTTTACTATTAAAACAGTAATTTTAAAAACTGATAGTTTTTCAATCAATACAAAAAAAGATTTTGAAAAAGCAAAAAAAAAAAATTAATGAAAAAATTACCAAGTAAAAGAAGTACAAAAGTAAAATTAATCATTTTTGACTTTGATGGAGTAATAATAAATTCAAAAAAAAATATGGAAATTTCTTGGAGAAATGTGCAAAAAAAGACTGGTAGTAAAATAAAATTTAATAAATATTTTAATAAAATTGGCATACCATTTTTTAAAATATTAACCAAAATAAATTTTGATAAAGATTTTAAATATGCAAAAAAAGTATATGATGATACTTCAATTAAAAATATCAATAAAATTAAACTTTTTCCTAAGGCAAAATATGTATTAAATAAATTGTCAAAAAAATATATTGTAGTGTTAATAACTTCCAAAAGCAGAGCAAGAACTAAAATTATATTAAAAAAGTTTAAATTAAATTTTGACTATATTTTTTGTCCTGAAGATAACTTTAAAAGTAAGCCAAACCCAGAGGTTATTAAATATTTAAAAAAAAAATATAAATTAAAAAAAATGAAATAATCATGATCGGTGATTCGCTTGCAGATAAAAATCTTGCTCAAAACGCAAAAGTTAAATTTATTTTTGCTATCTATGGATATTTTAAGCTAAGATGCAAAAATTCTATTAAAAATTTAACAGAGATTATTAAATTTATTTAGAATGAAATTATCAAAGTATTTAAGAAATATTAAGTTTTTTAACTCAATATTATTAAATGAAAAAAGTTATTCTAAGTTTGCTGTGCATAATTTAAACATACTTAGATATCATCCAAATTATTTAAATTCAGAAGGAAACTCAGAAAGAAAAAAGAATAGATACACAAATAGTATTTTTAAAAAAAAAATTGATAGAGCAGATATTTTATTTATATCCAATATTTTTGAAAAAAAAAAAAATCAGAAAAATTATATTTTTAGAGAAATATCACAATATTTGAATAAAAATAAATTTCACTTTATTTATAGAAATTTTACTGGGAAAAAATTTCAATATATTTCTTCAAAGAAAACAGTAGTAAATATTAATGCCTCATTCAAATTGGATATCATATATTTTTTTAAATTACTTTTAGAAGTCGTAAAAATTTTTATAAAAAACTTTAGTTTCTATAATTACTTTTTTTTAAAATCTTTATTTACTATAAAAAATTTTAAAAGCTCCATCACAACTATGTATGAGGTAAATGAATTAATGAATATAATAAAAAAAGTTAACCCAAGAAAAATTTTTATGTCCTATGAGGGTTATTCCTGGGAAAAAATGTTGATCTATCAAATTAAAAAATTTAATTCAGAAATAAAAACATACGGATATTTCTTTTCTATTATCACTAAATATCAAAATTCACCATTTGTAAAATACGGTGAAAATTTTGATTTTGATTATATTTTGACTTCAGGAAATCCTCAAAAAAAAAAATTTATAAACCGTAAATTTAAAAAAGAAAAAATTACTTTAATTGGCAAAGAATTTTATAAAGAAATTAAATTATCAAAAAATATATTAAGTAATAAAAAATGTTTAATTCTTCCCGAAGCTTTTAAGGAAGAAATTTTTTTTATGTTAGATTTTGTAAAAAACTGTTCAGATGAAAAACTAGATATAGAATTCTATATAAAACTTCACCCCTTAATGAATAATAAAAAAATAAAAGAAAAAATATTTAATTACGTTGGTAGTAAAATAAAAATTATTAATACAGAAAACACAAATTTTCGTTTTACGATATTTCGTGGTACAAGCGCCATTGTTGATTATATAAAAAAAGGTTCTCAACCTATATATTTAAAGAAAAAAAATGAAGCTGACTTAAATCCATTATATAAAATTTCAAATGAAATTAAATACATTGCAAATTCTAAAGATTTCGAAAAATTAATCAAAAGTAAAAAGGTTTTTTCACAAACTCCACAACTTCAAAAATATTTTAAAAATTATTTTCATAAATTAAATAAACGTAATTTATTAAATCTCTTTAAATAAAAATATTTTTTACTTATTATTTCAATTTAAAGAAAAGCATTTTCTGTAAGTCATGATCATAGTCCTTAATATCATACAATTCCCACCCACACATATCTGCAATTTTTAAAATTGTATTAAAATTATAATGATATGGGTCTTTTAAAAAAAAAGATGTAACATTGTGAGGTTTGTTGTTAAATTTATTTGTTTTTTCCCAGAATATTTTTTTGTCTTCTAAACTGTTATCATTTGAATTAATAATGAAACTTGATAATAGAATCCCATCTTTTTTCATTTTTGGTTTTAAATTTTTGAACATTACTATTAATGAATTTATAGTTAGGTGAGAGCATACTGCTTGCGAAAATGCTATATCAATTTCATTATTTTTAACATTTTTAAAATCAAAATAATTTCCCTGTTCAGTAATTAAATTTTTTAAATCAAATTTTTTTTTTTTTAAATAACTAATACCGCTTTGTAAATTCCAATTATTTAAATCAAATCCAAAATATTGATTTATATTTTCTTTAATTAGGTCTGGATATATAAACAAATCCCCACACCCTATATCTAGAAAGTTACTATTTGACAAATTGGTATTTTTATTTAGAAAATTTACAATTTTTTTTGAATTAAAATCACCTTCTTTTGTTCCAATTCTTTTTATAGTACTCAATTCATACCAATTTGAACTATCTTCTTGATAATTTCTTAATATAAATTGAATTAGTTTAAAAAAGTAAACTCTAAATAAATTTACAGATAAAAATCTTAATAATAAAAACTTAATTAAACCTTTCATTAATTTTTAATATTATCTTATATATAGTCAAAATACATAAATTAATTTTTTACTTCTTCTAATTATTTTAAATGATATATACGTCTGTCAAATACCTATGAAATTATTAATAAAAAAATTTTATTATCTTTTAAAGATTTTTTATTTCTATTTAAAAAAAAATTATTATAACGTAGATGTAAGCCCAATTTTTGTAGTAGCATGCAATAGATCAGGAACTACTCTTTTAAATAGTATAATAGCCCAACATCCAGATATATATTCAGAGGCAGATTCTAAAAGAGATGAATTTAAATTTATAATTAAAAATAATCATTCTTCGAGCTCAGGATATGATAATTTTTATTGGGAATTTTTATTTCCAAGTGGTGGTTTATATAAAAAAAAAGATGGTTTTCTTCACGCTAATCTAAATTGGATAACTTCAATTTATAAAGATGATTTTTTTTTGAAAAAAGCGCTAATAAATGAAGTTTATAAAAAAGATTTAAAAAATCAAAGACCATTAGTTGTTCATCCATTTAATTGTTTTCGACTGAAGTTGATAAAAAAACTATTTCCAAAAGCAAAAATTATTTTAAATATAAGAAATGTAAATGATTGGATACCAAGTGGACTTGATAAGTGGTCAAAACCTGGATCATTTGAACAGTCATTTGAAAACAGTAGAAAACCTGATGTAGCACTAAATTGGTATTTGCAAAACTCAATAGCGATATATCATTTGCAAAAGTACTTTAAGAATAATTACTACATTTTCCATCATGAAAAATTATATGATAAAAATATAGACAATAATCAGCTGTTAAGCGAGATCACTCAATTTTTGGAGCTTCCTGATTTTAATTTTGATTTTAAAAATGTAGATATTAAGTTTAAGTTTAAAAAAGAAATTTCCTTTAATTATGAAAATTTTGACCTGATAAAAGATTTAGAAAAAAAAGAGGAAAAGTTTTTTGAAAATCATAATAATTAAAATATTTATAGAATTTAGTTTTCTTAAAATAATTTATAATCAACTTAGATTGACAAAAATGTTAAATTTTTAATATATATAAATTAAGAATTAAATAATTTATTAAAATATTATACTTTTATAGATCAAATGAAAAAAAAAAAAAATTTTGTAGTGATTATTACTACAAAAGGCATCGATCGGAATTTAAAAAAAGTTTATCAATCTTTAATTTTACAAAAATATAAACCAAAAAAAATAATAATTAGCAGTTATAATAAATTATCTAATTTTTTTAAATGCGAAATTATATATTCATCTGTTCAGAATCAAGTTTACCAAAGATCCAAAGCATTAAAAAAAGTAAAATTGAAAGAAAAAGATATTTTAGTTTTTTTAGATGATAAAATTATTTTAGATAAAAATTGCTTGTTTGAGTTGAATAAAGAATGGAATTCTAGCAAAAAAAATATAGCAGGTATCGGTCTTTCTTGTGTGAACTATTCCCCACCAAAAGTGAATTTTGGACATAGATTTACACATACAAATACATCTGAACCTGGTAAAATATTAAAAAACGGTTTTGTAAGTGGATACGGTAATTTAAAAAAAAATATTAAAGTAGAGTGGTTAAATGGAGGAATGACAAGTTGGAAATATTCTTGTATTAAAAATAATCTGTCCAGAAATTATCCTTTAATAAATTGGTCAGTTGGAGAAGATTTAATTTTTAGTTACAATATTTCAAAAAAATATGATTTGATAGTTTCAAAAAGGTCTAAGTGTAAAATTGTTCCAAATAATAAAAAAGAAAATTTAAATGATAGTTTTTTAGTAGGATATTATCATTCATTTATTATAAAAAGTTTTATAAAAGCTAACATAAAAAATTTTTCAATTTTACTTTATTATTACTCTGTAATATCAAGTTCGATAATAGGAATTTCCCTTAATTTACTTATTTTTGATATGAAAGAAATTTTTAGATATTCAGGAAGAATAATTGGGTCATTTAGTTATTTTAAGAATATTAAGTGATTAAAAAAAATAATTCCTCAAATAAGAACTTATAAAGATAATACTTTAATTCAATTCAGCGGTTTACCATCAAACAAATAAAATTTAATTTTCTACATCTCCATTTAATTCAGAATGGATCATATCTTTTACTAGTCTTTTGATATTTATTTTAGGTTTCCAATTTAACAATTTTCTTGCTTTTGATGAATCTCCTTTTAAATAATTTACATCTGATGCCCTAAAATATTTTTTATGAACAGCAATTACTTTTTGTCCTATTTTTAAATTTTTTATTTTTTTGTTATTTATTTTACTTATTTGAGCATATTCATTGAGATTTTTTCCCTTCCATTTAATTTTTATTTCAATCTCTTCAAAACATTTTTCTATGAAATATTTTATTGAATAAGATTTTCCAGTTGAAATAACTATATCGGTTGGTTTTTTTAATTGCATTATTTTATATTGCATTTCACAATATTCTTTAGCATGCCCCCAATCTCTTTTTGCGTATATATTTCCTAAATATAAAGTTTTAATTTTTTTTGAAAGAAGATTTTTAATACCTATTACTATTTTTCGGGTTACAAATGTTTCTCCTCTTCTTGGCGATTCATGATTAAACAGTATTCCATTTGAAGCATGTAAATTAAAAGTTTCTCTATAAAATTTAGTTAAGTTGTGGGCAAATAATTTTGATATTGCATAAGGCGATTGTGGATTAAATCTAGTATTTTCATTTTGTTTTTTTTGATCTGTATTTCCGTACATTTCAGATGTTGATGATTGATAAAATTTAATTTTTTTAATTTTTGAAAGATTTTTAATTTTTTCTAAAATTTTCAAACAGCCGATTGCATTGACTTGAGTAGTATATTCAGGATTATCAAAACTTACTTTAACATGTGATTGAGCAGCTAAATTGTATATTTCATCTGGTAATATTTCGTCAATTAATTTATTTAAAAAAGTCCCATCAGTTAAATCTCCATAGTGCAAAAAAAAAGATCTTTTTTCATTTAAAGGGTTTTGAAAAATTTTATCTAGTCTCTTTGTATTAATTGATGAAGCTCTTCTAATTATTCCATGAACAATATAATTTTTATTTAATAAAAGTTCAGCTAAATAGGAACCATCTTGACCATTGATCCCAGTTATTAATGCAATTTTTTTTTTCAATTGAAAACTCTAGTTAATAATTTAGTAATATTTAATAACATGGAAATATCTTTAAAGAAAGATCATATATAATGAAAAGTCAATTTAAGAAAATTTTAGGCTCAGTATTGCATAAAGTTGACAAAGTATTTTATGAAAAAAAATTGAGTATTTTTAATTTTCATGAGATTACTAATCAACCGAGTGATTATCAAAAAAAATACAAATTATATCATTCTGTAGAAGAATTTCAGAATATTATTGAATGGATTTCAAAAAATTATGATTTGATATTCCCCAATGAAATTGAAAAACAAAAAAATCAACGACAATCTGCATTGATAACATTTGATGATGGTTTCGACGGTGTATTTAAAAATGCATTACCTTTTTTGATAAAAAAAAAAATTCCATCCTTACATTTTTTAAATATGGGGCCAATCATTGAAAACAAACCATCTGTAATTTCTATAATTGAATATTTAAATCTTTATGACAAGAAATTTAAAAAGTTTTTATTATCAAAAAAAATTAAAATACCAATATATGAGGTTAATCCATCTACTTTATATAATTTTGAAGATATAAATTCTATAAATTATGAAAAGATTTTGAGGTTTCAAGGATATCTAGTTCAATTAGAAACTCTTAAAAAATATCAAAATAATAAGTTCGTTTTTTATGGGAATCATTTGTATGATCATTGGAATATAATTAATCTAGATCAAAATGAAATTTCAAAATTTTATTATAAAAATCAAGTTATTTTAAAGGAATTTAAAAATTTTATTGATATTTTTGCTTTTACACATGGTATTCCAATCAAAAATTTCTCAAAAAATAATTTAAATCAAATTTTGTCATTTAATCCAAAATATATTTTTTTTTCTTCAGGTGGGGTTAGGCAATTTAAAAATAAAATAATTGATAGAACTTTTTTAAATTATGATGAGATTGAAAATAAAATATTTTATTATAGAAAATTTAGAGCTAAATTTATTAATTTGACGTAATTAAAGAAATTAAATTTTATGAGATCAACTGCAAGACAAGTCCATTATATTTTAAAATTTTTTAAAAAGGAAAAAATATTTTTTTTAATTTTTTCAATGTTTTTAGTTTCAATTTTGGAGTTAATTGGTATTTCCTTGGTCATACCTTTCGTCACTTCTATAATCGAGCCTGAATATATTGATGGAAGGTTATTAAAATATTTAGAAAATTATATAGATATTTCAAAAAAATCCTCTTTTTCAGGAATTTTAATATTACTAATTCTAATGTTTTATTTACTAAAAAATATATTTGTTATTTTTGTAATTTCGAAGCAATGGAAATATTCAATGAATATAATTACTCTTATAAGAGTAGAGTTTTTCAAAAGATATTTAAATTCAAGATATATTGATTTTATTAAAAAAGATTACTCTGAACAAGTATCAAATATAATGAATGTTAGTGCTACTTTTGGTGCAACTTTTATTGTTAATCTTTTAATATTTATTTCAGAATTTTTAATTGTGTTTTCCATTATAACATTGCTTTTTATATTTAATTTTAAGTTGACTTTTTTTCTTATAGTAATTTTCTTAATTATAATTTCAATTTATTATAAGTTTATTTCAAAAAAATTAAAAAGAGCAGGTCTAAAAAAAGTAGAAAGTGATGAGAAAATTTTATCACATACAAAATTAAGTTTTAACAATATCAAAGAACTAAAATTATTTAATAAAATAGATTATTTTTTAGAATTATTTTCAAAAAATGCAAAAGAATCTGAAATAAGTAATTATTTTTACCAGGTATCTGCTCAATATCCAAGAATAGGTATGGAGATTTTTGCAATTCTTGGAATCTGTGTTTTGACTTTGTCAATGAATTTCTTAAATTATAAGAGTATAGAAATAGTTACCACATTAGCTTTTTATGGTGTTTCTATTTTTAGAATTTTGCCTTCTGCCAATAAGTTGATGTTTTCATTTCAATCCGTGAGGTTTGCAAAAGAATCTTTAAACATTATTTACAAAGAATTAAAAAATAATGAAGTTAGTGAGTCAAAAGTAATATTAGGTAAAAAAATTAATTTTTTAAATGAAATATCTATTGAGAATTTAACATTTGGATATGAGGAAAAAAGTTTAATATTTAAAAAATTAAACTTTAATATTAAAAAAGGAAGTTTTGTTGCTATTAAAGGAAAAAGTGGAAGTGGTAAAACTACATTAATAGATATTCTTATGGGTCTGATTATGCCTTTGAGTGGCCAAATAAAAGTTGATGATAACAATATTTATAATGACTTATATCAATGGAGAGATAGATGTGGATATGTTCCTCAGAACATCTCACTCATGCATGATACTATTGCTAGCAATGTTGCTTTTGGAGTTGCTAAAAAAGATATTAATTTAGAAAAGATTAAAAGCAGCCTTAAAATTGCAGGTTTAAAAAATTTCGTAAATTCTCTTCAGGAAAAAGAAAATACCTTAATTGGTGATAATGGTTTAACAATGTCAGGAGGACAAAGGCAAAGATTAGCAATAGCTAGAGCAATTTATAGAGACCCAGATATAATATTTTTCGATGAAGCGACAAGTGCACTTGATAAAGAAATGGAAAAAGAAGTTATTAATTCAATTAACTCACTTAAGGGAAAAATCACAATTATACTCATTTCTCATAATAAGGAATTATACAAAAATTGTGATAAAATTATAGATTTAGATCAAGGTTTAATTAATGAATAAAAAATTAAAAGGTAATAAAAAAATAATTTTACTTACTGGATCAACTGGAATGGTCGGTAAAAGTTTGATTAAAAAACTTAATTATAAAATTTTTTCTCCAAACAAAAAACAACTTAATCTATTCAATTTTACAAAGGTTAAAAATTATATAAAAAAAAACAAAATTAATTTTGTAATTCATTGTGCAGCTAAAGTTGGTGGAATTCAAGACAATATGAATAACCAATTAGAATACTTAGTAGAAAATTTAAATATTAATAAAAATATTATAATGGCATCTTATGAATGTGGTGTTAAAGATTTTTTAAATATAGGAAGCTCTTGTATATATCCAAAAAATATAAAAAATAAAATTACTGAAAATTTAATGTTTAAAGGTGATTTTGAACCAACTAATGAAGGCTATGCGATTTCAAAATTTTTATCAATTAAAATGTGTGAATTTATCTCTTCAAAAAAAGAATATAACTATAAAACGTTAGTGCCTACAAATTTATATGGACCAAATGACAATTACAATTTGGAAACATCTCATCTTTTAGCGGCTATAATAAAAAAAATTAGTAATGCAAAAAAAACTAAAAATAAATATGTTGAAATATGGGGAGATGGTAAGGCCAGGCGGGAATTTATGTATGTTTCTGATTTATCAGATGCTATTTTGTTCTCAGTAAGAAATTTTAATAAAATACCGAATATTTTAAATATTGGAACTGGAATTGATTATACTGTTGAAACATATTATAAAAAAGTTGCAAAAATAATTTATCCAAAAGTAAAGTTTTATTTTAATAGGCAAAAACCTTCAGGTATGAGACGAAAATTATTAGACGTTAGTAAATCAAAAAAGTTAGGATGGAGTGCAAAAGTATCTTTAATTAAAGGTATTAAAAAAACTATTCAAAGCTACTGAAAAAATTATGAAAATTAATCATCCATTATCTTCTGACACTTGGGATAAGAAAGAGTTCTCAGCAATAATAAGCGTTTTAAAAAGTAATTCAATGACCCAGGGTAAAAAAGTTAAAAAGTTTGAAAAAAATTTTTCAAATTATATAGGAACTAAATTTTCTGTAATGGTTAACTCAGGTTCTTCAGCAAACTTATTAATGATAGCTTCTTTATTTTATACAAAAGATAAAAAAAAAAGATTATCAAAAGGTGATGAGGTAATCGTACCTTCAATAGGGTGGAGTACATCATACTTTCCTTTACATCAGTATGGACTAAAATTAAAATTTGTAGATGTAGATCTACATACATTAAATTTTGATATTAAAAAGTTAGAGATGGCCATTAACAAAAAAACAAGATTAATCTTTGCAGTCAATGTTTGTGGTAATTCAAATGATTTTTCTAAAATTTTTAAAATAATTAAGAATAAAAAAATTTTATTATTAGAAGATAATTGCGAGTCACTCGGGTCTAAATATAATAATAAAAAAGCTGGAAGTTTTGGATTAATGTCTTCTTGTAGTTTTTACTATTCTCATCATATTTCAACAATAGAAGGTGGAATGATTTCAACAAATGATAAAGAATTGTATCAAATATTGTTAAGTCTAAGATCACATGGTTGGATTAGAGATTTACCTAAAAAAAATTTAATAAAGAATAAATCAAATGATGACTTTAATAATTCTTTTAGTTTTTTGTTACCTGGATATAACTTAAGATCAACTGAAATTAATGCTGCTGCTGGAATTCATCAGTTAAAAAAATTACCACATTTAATAAAGCAAAGAAGAAAAAATGCATTTTTCTATAGAAGTATTTTTAAAAATACTATGTTTATAACTCAAAAAGAATTAGGTATGAGCAGCAGTTTTTGGCTTACTTTCATTATCAAAAAAGGTTTTAAAATTAAAAGAGATGCTTTAATAAAAAAACTTAAAAACGTTGGTGTTGAATGTAGGCCAATAGTTTCAGGAAACTTCGTGAAAAATAAAGTTTGTAAATATTTAAATTTTAAAGTTTATGGAAAATTAAAAAATGCTGATTATATCTCTAAAAACGGATTTGCTATAGGTAATAATCATCATGACTTGTCAAAAAATCTAAAAAAAATAAAATTATTTTTTAATAAAATTAATAGTTAAATGAATAGAATTAATAAAATTCTATGTGTTATACCCAAGTATTCGTTTGGAGATAAAAAAAAAGGAATTAGCCCAGAGTATAACGCAATATATAGGCCAATAAAAAAAAATTATAAAAATGTTTATTACTTTAATTCTTTAAATTCAAAAAACTTGAAAAAAGTTAATTTAGAATTATTAAAAAAAGTTAAAAAAGTTAAACCAGACTTAATTTTTTTTGCAATTAGTTCTTTTGAAATAAATATAGAAACTTTAGTAGATATTAAAAAAAATTTTAATTCCTTACTTATAAATTGGTGCTCTGATGATGAATGGAGATTTGATCAGCATTCAATTTTACTATCACCATTTTTTGATTGTATGATTACAACTTCAAATGAAGCAAAAAAAAAATATATAAAAAATGATAAATTTTCAATTCTTTCTCATTGGGGCTGTCCAGATCATTGGATTGGAAAACCTGTAATTTCTAAAAAATGTAAATATGATGTGTCTTTTGTAGGTAAGTCTTATTTTGATAGAAAAAGTATAATAAAATTTTTAAATTCTAAAAACATTAAAGTTAAATGTTTTGGATACGGTTGGGGTACTAAAGTATTAAAAGATAGAGAAATATCAAAAATTTTTCAACTTTCAAGAATCTCACTAAACTTTTCTTCTACCAGAGGATCTGGCAAACAGACGAAAGCGAGAGTTTTTGAGGTTACAGGATCAGGTGGTTTTTTAATGACTGAGAATTCTAACAATTTATTTAAATTTTTTAACACTAAACAAATATCAGTTTTTCAAAACAATCAGGAACTATTAAATAATATTAATAAATTTTTAAACAACTTCAAACTCAGAGATAAGATGGTCTTTTCCTCTTCTAAAACTTCTAAAAATTATTCTTATTCATCAATTATTAAAAAAATAATTACACAAATTCAAAAAACAAAAATCAGAAGAAATAAAAATGAAGTTCCATTTGTTAGTTCAAAAAATTTATCTAAATTTGAACTATTTCTTATTAAAAGTTACAAGTTTTTGAGTATTTCAATACTCAATATTTTCTTTAGTAATAAAAAATCTATAAAAATTGCAAGAAGGGTTTTATTTGAAATTGAATGGAGGATAAGAAAAGAAAAAACTTATTCTCAAACAGGATGGTGTTTTAATTTATTTAATATAGTATAATTTTATCTTATCTCGGATAAACTTTATGAATAAATTTTTATTAAGTGTGATTATCCCTACTTATAAAAGAAATAAAAAATTAAAAAAAATTATTGATAACTTAGGAAAACAATGTCCGATTAGAATTCAAATTGAAATTATCATAATAAGTGACATTAATAAAAACTTGGGGTTTTTTTTAAAACCTTCTTTAAAAAAAAAAAATATTGAATTTAAATATCTTACTGTAAGAATAAATAGTAATGCAATTAAAAGAAACAAAGGGATAGAGAATGCAAAAGGAAAATACCTAATCCTACTTGATGATGATTGTCTACCAGATCAAAATTTTTTAAAAGATTACCTAAACCTTTTTAAAAAAATAAGTGATAATGAAATTTTATGTGGTTCAGTAAAATATTTAAACTCAAAAATTACAAAAGAAAATTTTACTCGCTATAGACAATCAAGACATTTTATAAATACGAATAATTATGTCAGTAAAAAAAAAAAGTTATCAGCTGCAAATATTGTTACAATGAATATGGGAATGAAAAATTCAAAATTATTGAGAAAAACAAAATATTTCAATAAAAACTTTGGTGGTTACGGATTTGAAGATTATGAGTTTGGTTTCAGATTAATTAAAAACGGTTTTACTTTTTTACAGTCAAAGCCAACAGTTTATCATTTAGACGACAGAGACTATAGAAGTTATTTAAACAAAATATATTTTTTAAGTAGGTACTCTGTAACTAGTCTAAAAGAAATTAATTATCAGTCATGGAAAAATACTATTTATTTTAAAATTGAAAATAATTTTTTTGTTAACTTTTTTTCAAAAATAAAATTAGTATATTTATCAATTGAAATTGTTGAAAAACTCATTGAATTTGTTGAAAGAAATATTTTTTTGTACTTACCAAAATTGTATAGAATAGGAATTTTTTTGTCTTACTGTAGAGGATATTATGATAGGAAGAGTTTAAAAAAACATAAAAATTATGACTGGTATAAATAAAATTAATTTTAGAGACAAAAATATACTTATAGTTGGTGGAACAGGCTCATTTGGTAATGAATTTCTTAAAAATATAATAAAAAATAAAGTTAAGTTTAATCAAATCAATATTTTGAGTCGTGATGAGAAAAAGCAATATGATATGAGAGAGAAGTTTAACTCTTCAAATATTAAATTTCATATTGGTGATATACGAGATATAGATTGCACTGATAATATAACCAAAGGTGTGGATTATATTTTTCATGCCGCTGCTTTAAAGCAGGTTCCTTCTTGTGAATTTTATCCAATGGAAGCAACAAAAACAAATGTGTTAGGTACAAATAATATAATAAGTTCTGCTATTAAAAATAATGTTGAAAAAGTTATCTGTCTAAGTACAGACAAAGCAGTATACCCAATTAATGCAATGGGTATATCTAAAGCATTAATGGAAAAAGTTGCATTATCTAAATCATTATTAAATCAAAATTCTACAACAGTCTGTGTCACGAGATATGGAAATGTTATTGGTTCAAGAGGATCGGTTATACCACTAATAATTAATCAAATCAAAAATAATCAACCAATTACAATAACTGATTTTCACATGACACGATTTATGATGACTTTGGAAGATGCTTTAGATTTAGTTTTTTATGCTTTTAAAAATGGAAATAATGGCCAACTTTTTGTTAAAAAATCTCCATCTACAGATCTCAAAACTTTAGTAAAAGCAATTCTCAAAATTTTTAATAAAAAAGATTATCCCGTAAAAATTATTGGTGTTAGACATGGAGAAAAAAAACACGAAACTCTCTTAAGTGCTGAGGAGAGAAGAATGAGTAAAGATAAAAATAATTTCTTTATAGTAAACCCTGACCTTAGAGATCTGAATTACAGTAAATATTATAAAGAAGGAAGCAAAAAAAAAATAAATTTTGAAAATTATAGCTCTGATCAAAAATTATTACTTGATGTAAAACAAACAATAAAATTGTTAAAAAAGTCAGATATAATAAATAATATTTTTAAATGAATGTTTTGATAACAGGCTCAAAAGGCTTCATTGGAAAAAACTTAAAGATATTTTTATTAGATAGAAAATTAAATATATTTGAATTTAATAGAGGTGATAATTTAAAAAAGCTAGAAAAATTAATTAAATTATCGGATATAATTTTTCATCTAGCAGGTGAGAATAGACCAAAAAAAAAAGTTTTTTTAAAGTTCATAATATAGATTTAACTGATAATATTTGTAAAATAATCAAAAAACAAAAAAAAAAAATAAAAATAATTTTTACTTCAACAACACAAATTCATAAAAATAATGATTATGCAAAGAGTAAATTAATTTGCGAAAAATTATTGATTAAATTAAAAAAAAATTCAAATAACGATGTTAAAATTCTCAGATTACCAAATATTTATGGTAAATGGTCAAGACCCAATTATAATTCTGTAGTAGCCACTTTTTGTTATAATATCGCAAGAAATAAAAAAATAATAGTCCATGATGTAAATCAATATGTTAGTTTATATTATATAGATGATCTATTAAGAGATTTTTTAAATTTAATAAAAAAACAAAATAAAAAAATTTATTCTAATATTACTAAAGTTAATAAAATTAAAGTTGAGCTTATTGCCAATAAGATTAAAAATTTTCATAAAAATATTAAAAATATTAATTTAAATGATTTAAGATCAAGAATTGATAAAAATTTGTATAGTACATTTATAAGCTTTATACCAAAAAATCTTTTTTCTTTTAGTGTCCGATCAAATAATGATAATAGAGGTAATTTTGTAGAGTTCTTAAAATCAAAAAGTTTTGGACAAGTTTCTTTTTTTTCTATAAATGTAAATAAAACTAGAGGTGAACATTACCATCACTCAAAAGTAGAACAATTTATGATCTTAAAGGGATCAGCAAAAATAAAATATTATAATTTATACGATAATAAGACTACTATAAAAAAGGTAAGTGATAAAAAAATGCAAATTTTTAGATCAATGCCTGGATATATTCACACTATAATTAACATCGGTAGGTCCAAAATTTTAGGTATTGTTTGGGCAAATGAAAACTTTAATATAAAAAAGACAGATACTTATAGATTAAGCTATGACTAGAAAAAAAATATTAACAGTTGTCGGAACAAGACCTGAAATAATAAGATTATCTTCTATAATAAAAAAGTTAGATCAATGTTTTGATCATCATCTTGTTCATACAAATCAAAATTTTGACTATTATCTTAAAGATATTTTTTTAAAGGATTTTAATATTAAACCTAATCATATATTTGAAATAAAATCTAAAAGTGTGATTGAGAACGTCTCAGAAATACTTATTAAAGTTGATAAGTTAATAAAAAAAATAAAACCTGATGCTTTTTTAATCTTAGGAGATACAAACAGCTCGTTATCAGCAATTGCTGCGAAAAAAAATAAGATACCAATTTTTCATATAGAAGCTGGAAATAGGTGTTTTAACGATCTTGTTCCAGAAGAGATCAATAGAAGAATAGTAGACCATATTTCTGATATTAATTTAACATACAGCGATTTTGCTCGTAACAATTTGTTAAATGAAGGTTTAAAACCTGATAGAATTTTTAAAATAGGAAGCCCCTTATATGAGGTGATAAAGCAAAATAAAAATAAAATAAAAACAAATTACTATTTAAAGAAAAATAAATTAAAAAAAAATCAATTTTTTTTATTAAGTTTCCATAGAGAGGAAAATATTGATAACAAGAGAAATTTATCTAATTTTTTTGAGATACTTAAAAATTTAGAAAAAAAATATAAAATACCAGTTTTAGTAAGCACACATCCAAGACTAAAAAAATTACTGAATAATGAAATAGCTAAATCGAAAAATATCATTTTTCATAATCCTTTTAGTTATTTTGAGTATCTTTCTCTTCAATTATCTGCTAGAGCAATTATATCCGACAGTGGCAGTATAACAGAAGAAGCAGCCATTCTTAAATTACCAGCAATTTCATTAAGAGAAGATATAGAAAGACAAGAGGGTATGGATGAGTCATCAATAATACTATCTAGAGTAAATTTTACGGACTTGGGTGAGTCTTTAAATATTTTATTTAAAACTAGAGAAAAAGAGTTTCCAAAATCACCCTCAGATTACTTAGTTAATAATGTATCAAATAAAGTGGTAAGAATAGTTCAAAGTTACATATCTTTTGTTAATAAAAACACATGGAAAAAAAAACAAGATTAAAAATATTAATTGTTTCACAATATTTTTGGCCTGAAAATTTTAGAATAAATGACTTGGTCAATTATTTTAAAAATAAAAATTTAGATATAGAAATTTTAACAGGCAAGCCTAATTATCCTGGTGGACAGATATATGATGAGTTTAAAAAAAATCCTGATAAATTCAAAGAATTTAATGAGTATAAAATTTATAGAGTACCAGTTTTAAATAGAGGATCTGGCTCAAATACTAGATTATTATTAAATTACATAAGTTTTTTATTATCTTCGATTTTTTTTGGAATTTTTTATTTTAGAAAAAAAAATTTTGACTATATCTTTACATTTGGAACTTCACCACTTACTGTTGCAATTACATCATTAATACTCGCTAAACTATGTAAGTCAAAAACAATACTATGGGTATTAGACCTATGGCCTGAAATCATTTTTGATCTTGGTATCTTCAAGAGTATTTTTCTTAAAAAAATTTTATCAAAGATCATCCAGTTTATACTTAATAAAACAGATATTATTTTAGCTCAATCAGAAAACTATGTTGAGTTAATTAAAAAAAAAATTATTAATAAAGATAAAGTTTTTTTTTTACCCTCATGGCCTGAAATACAAGCAGAAGACGATACTTCGATTGAAATTTTTTTAGACGAGATTAAAGATGATTATCTAAATATATTTTTTACAGGCAGTGTTGGTGATGCTCAAAATTATAGAAGTATTGTAAGTATAATTAATCAAACAAAAAATAAGAAAATAAAATGGTATATCATTGGCGGCGGAAGAAGGTTTAAAGAATTAGTTAAACTTAAAACGTTTAAAGATTTATATAATCTTAAGTTAATAGACCATATACCCTTAACCACAATAATAAAATATCAAAAGAAAGCTGATATTTTATTTCTATCACTTAAAAAAGGTGAAGCTTTATCAGCTACCATTCCTGGAAAATTTTCAACTTATCTAAAATTTAAGAAACCTATTTTAGGTTTAATTGCTGGAGAGACGAATAAACTTATAAATGACTATAATGTTGGTGTAGCATTTGATCCAGATCAAGAAAAAGAATTAATAAAAAAATTAGATTATTTTATTGACCTTAAAAAAAAAGATTCTTTAGACTCAACATTTATAAATCATGACGAATTATTATTAAAATTTGATTATGAAAAAAATTTAGATAGGTTTTATGAAATATTAACAGAATTTAATTATGAAGAATTAAAAAATATTAATTTAATAAAAAACATATCTGATGATTTGTTCAAAAAAAACTTTGTATTATCTGGACTTAACCTTGCATTCCTTAGTCATTATATGGCTAATGAATTAGATTTACACAAAGATTTATATCATTGGCCAGATGGTCTCTTTAAAAGATTTGTATATAAAGAGAAAATTGAAAAAATTCCTGGAAGGGATATTTTAAGTAATTTACAAATACCAACTTTCATAGATTCCATTCACATCTTGGGCAACGCAGATCAAATTACAATTTCCTACCTTAAAAATAAGTTTAAAAAAGAAATAATTTATACAGAATTACCAATTGGGAATATAGAAAATATAATTAAAGCTGTACCCAAGATAGATAAAGACTCTATTTGTATTTTGACACTACCAACTCCAAAACAAGAACAAGTGGCTCAGCACATAGTGTCTAAAAATATTAATTATAAAATTTTGTGTATTGGAGGTGCATTAAATATGCTTACAGGTAAAGAGAAACCTTGCCCTAAATTTCTAGAAAACTATGGTTTAGAGACTATTTGGAGATTAAGAACAGATACTTTTAGAAGAACTTCGCGATTATTTAAAACAATAATTTTATTTATTTTACATGGTATAATTTTAAGAAAAATAAAATCAATTAAAACAAACTTAATAAATAATTAAGATATTTTATTTAAGTTTTTTCTTTAATAATTTTTTAAAATCAAAATTCATATTATATTTGATAAAATATTTTTTATAAAATTTTACAGAGGCATAGTTTTTGTCGTAAATTAATAGTTTTACTTTATTGTTAATACAATCAATCGTAAATAAACTAAAAACATTCTCATTTGAAACTATTGAGTATCTTGTTTTTTTTAATAATTTCAAAACTTTTTCATGAGTAACATATCCGTGATTTTTTACTTCATTTATGTTGACTTTATCTCCTATTATTTCGATTTTAAAACCTATGCTAATTAATTTTTTTATTATTTTACTCAATACTTTATATTTTTTATTATGGTGATTTCTATTGTAAATTAAAAACTTATTTTCTTTTAAATATTTTCCGTTATTAATCTTAATAATATTTAGTACAAAATTAAATTCACTCTTCCTTATTGTTTCTATTCTTAATTTTTTTTTTAATAAATCTGTTGAAAATATTAAATTTTTAAATCTTAATAAAATCAAATATTCGCTTAATTTGTATAATATAGGAAATATATACTTTCTTATAAAATAATTATTTTGATTTGAATTGTCAAAATTTGCTCCACCAGTTATAGGCCCTAAAATAGTTCTAGGTGGTAGAAGTAAAAATATTAAAATATTCCAGAAAGGCAGATAATTTACGTATATAACTTTTCTCTTTTTAAGAAAAAAATACCATAAAATTATGACCCCAACTAATGGGCTTATATACTTATGTTGAAAAAAAAAGTTTTTTTTTATTTTGATGACATTAGCCCTACATTTATTTCGTTTATTAAAATATTTTATAAATGCTCTACCTAATAAACCTTCACCAGTGTTACGACTAAAATCACATACCCAGCAAATATACTTATCTTTTTTTCTTTTTAACATCTCTAAAATTTGATTTCTCTTAACTAGTAATAATCTTAAAGTCGACTATTTTTTCAGGTATTATTTTATAACATTTTTATCAAAGGTAAGATTTATATTTGTTTTTTCGATGATTTAATTCAAAAATATATAAACTTACAATCATAAATAAAAAATCTATACTAAAAAGACCATAGCTATTTTCAAATAGTGATCTTATTAAAAAAAAAATGGTGGTAGTTATACTCAATATATAAAATATATTATTTTTAGTTACCTTATATTTTAATAAATATATTTTATTTACTATAAAAAATTTTAGCATCAATACAAATATATAAAAGTATATTAAAATTAAAATTATAAACCCAACATATCCACCTGAAAGAAATCCATAAATTAGTAAATTTGAAGAATTCGTTGACCATAAATGTTCTATTTCACTATTATATAAAAGGTATCTATCTCCTTGAGGACCATAACCAAAAATTTTGTTTTTTTTATATTTTTTTAATGATAATTCCCATAATTGAAATCTACCACTACTCGTTTTATTATCTAAAACTCTAAGTCCCGTAACTCCTGTAACTCCTATAAGATCACTCTCTTTATTTACTAAACTAACATCTGAATTTTTTAAACTTTCTTCAAAAATTTTTTTATCTTTTTCATTTTGTTTCATTTTTTTTTTAACTATTTCAGCTACAACTGCATTTTCATCAGAAATTTCTATATACACTTCAACAATTTTTTTTGAGTTATTTAACAAAATATTAGACATTGATATACTTATGACTGGAATTGATATTATTAGTATTATTCTTTTTAAGAAACTCAGATCATTTAAAAAAAAAATTAAAAAAAATAATGTTGCATAGTAACACAGCAAACTACCTCTTGATTGACCTAACCAAACAAATAATGATGATAATATTATCAAGGTATAAAATAGATAATTTATTTTATTATTTTTTTTTTTAATGAAGAAAAGAATAATACAGAATAAAGCGAAAATACCAAAAATTCTAGTTGCACCAGTTATCCTGGGACTTGGCTGCCCAAAGTGATCTTGGTTGATATTAAATAAATTATATAGGCTCCCATCTTGTATAGCTATAATAAAAAGTTCTGGTGAGTAGAAAATAATTAAAAAGTAAGCAAATGTGAAAATAAAAAAGGTTAAAGTAATAATTGTGTAAGAAATTTTTTTTGATTGATAACTATCTAATAAAATTAATACCGAAAGTGTCCCAAGAGCAAATATTATTAGATATGTATTTTCTAAAGTGAAATCTCTTGATGGTGTACTAATTAAACCTAATATTTGACTTACAAAATATAAAAAGAAAAGAATTAATATTACAGAAGTGTTCTTAATTTTTTTATAAAAAATTAAGACAATCAATGTTAATAAACTTATTGTAACCATTATTATAGGAATGATAAATCTTAAACCATTGATTAATTTCATTGAGCTATCAAATATTTGATACATCTCTCCAGGCTTTGTATTTATTGATAAACATAGAGACATCCATGTAATTATTATAAAGAGGTAGATTAAATTTAGTTTTGTAAGCTTTATCGGACCAATATATTCTTTGAGTAGGTTTGAAATACTAAATCGCATAAGTAAATAAATATTTAAATATATTTTAT
>MDTB01072745.1_pt1 | contig 26534 bp, 27 predicted proteins | sample 811161 | NCBI WGS metagenome assembly MDTB01 (sample SAMN05326650, study PRJNA326480) | marine metagenome | isolation source: seawater | place: Mediterranean Sea | collected 2009 | reverse complement strand
TACAAAAAGCAGATATGCTGTTAGTGCACTTACTGAATTGAGCTTTTTACAGTCTTCGGGACCTGTCTCTCTAAGCGATATATCTAATAATCAAAATATAGAGCTTACATATTTAGAACAGATTTTTCGAAAACTTCGACTGGCTGGAATCGTTAAGAGCATTAGAGGAAGAAATGGTGGATACTTGTATGCCAAGGATCCTGCATCTATTTCAATAAAAGAAGTTATGAATGCAGTTGATGAAATACTCGATGCAACTAAATGCAATGGAACATCAGCCTGCCATAATGGCAAAAAATGTAGCACTCATGATTTATGGCATGAGCTCAATAACATTGTTGAGGATTATTTAGAAAAAATTACTATATACAGCCTTGTAGAATCATACAACAACCCATATATTAAGGTTAAAGAGATAAATTAGATGAGCACACAATCTACAATTTATTTGGACTATGCTTCAACAACACCAGTTGATCCAAGGGTAGCTTCCAAAATGATGGAATTTTTGACTCCTGAAGGCGAGTTTGGTAATCCTGCGTCAAGATCACATAGATTTGGATGGAAAGCCGACGAGGCTGTTGAAGAGGCGAGATCACATGTTGCCAATCTAGTAAATTGTGATCCTCGTGAAATAGTTTGGACATCAGGCGCTACTGAAGCTGATAACCTTGCCATCAAGGGCGTTGCCAGATTCTATAAAAATAAAGGAAACCACATAATTACATCCAAGATTGAACATAAGGCCGTCTTAGATCCATGTCGACAGCTTGAAAGGGAAGGTTTTGAGGTCACATACCTTGATCCTGACGAGGGCGGTGTTATAAGTCCTGAATCTGTCAAAGATGCTATGAAAGATTCAACAGTACTAGTATCTGTTATGCATATTAATAATGAGCTAGGTACAGTTAATGACCTGAAAAAAATTGGTGAAATTGTAAGAAATGGAGGTGCTTTTTTTCACGTGGATGCTGCTCAAAGCACTGGTAAGATTAATATAGATTTATCTAGTATACCTGTTGATTTAATGTCATTTTCAGCACATAAGACATATGGACCCAAAGGGATAGGTGCACTTTATGTAAGACGCAAACCAAGAGTAAGGCTAGAAGCACTTATTCATGGCGGTGGCCACGAAAGAGGAATGCGATCCGGAACATTAGCAACCCATCAAATCGTTGGCATGGGTGAGGCATTTAGAATTGCAAAAGCAGAGATGTCGGAAGATCATAAAAAAATAAATAAATTTCATCAAGATTTCCTTGAAAAAGTAAAAGAAATAGATCATGTTTATATTAATGGCGATCTAAATAACAAAGTACCAAATATTCTTAATGTAAGCTTTAATTTTGTTGAAGGCGAATCTTTAATTATGGGTTTGAAAGATATTGCTGTGTCGTCGGGATCTGCATGTACATCTGCAAGTCTAGAACCCTCTTATGTTTTGAGAGCGCTAGGAAGAAAAGATGAATTAGCTCATAGCTCAATAAGGTTTTCATTTGGAAGATTTACAAACGATGATGATGTTAAGAATACTTTAGATATATTAGGAAACGTTGTTCATAGATTAAGAGAACTTTCACCTTTGTGGGAGATGCATCTTGATGGCATTGATCTTGATAAAGTTGAATGGAATATGCATTAGGAGGTTTATATGGCATATAGTAAAAAAGTTGTTGAAAAATTTGAAAATACGTTAAATAACCCAGAGGCTTTTAAAGTTGGAAGATTTGATCCAAAAGAAACGAACGTTGGTACGGGAATGGTTGGGGCACCAGCATGTGGTGATGTTATGAAATTGCAAATTAAATGTGAAGCTAAGGGCAATACTCACATTATAAAAGATGTAAAATTTAAGACTTATGGTTGCGGTTCTGCAATAGCTTCTTCCAGCGAGCTTGTTGAAATGTTAATAGGCAAAACTCTCGAAGAGGCTAAAGCTATAAAGAATGTTGAAATTGTAGAGGCACTTGAATTACCGCCTATCAAAATTCATTGTTCTGTACTTGCTGAAGATTCAATAAGGCAAGCAATTGAGGATTACGAAGCTAAGCAATAATAACTATGAGTACTTTTAATCCAGAAGAACTTAATTTCTCTGATAGTGCATTGAATCATTTTAGTGAGATGCTTAACCTGCGAGGAAAAGGTACTGGAATAAAAATTGGTGTAAAAGAATCTGGTTGCTCTGGATATGAATATACATTTGATTTTGTCGATGATGTTCAAGAGAATTATGTAAGCTTTAAAAAAGAAAATTGCACTATCTTTGTTGACAACAAAAGTTTTAATTTTTTAAAAGGAAGTTTAATCGATTACGTTCATGATGGTCTCAATAAAGGTATCAAGTTCGTCAACCCTAACGCAAAAGCAGTTTGTGGATGTGGCGAAAGTTTTACATTTTAAATAATGGCAAAAATAAAAATATGGCCTCATGAGGAAATATGTCCTGATGGTGCTCAAATTGACTCACTGCCAGATGAAACAATTTGTGAAGCAGCCCTAAGGAATAATATAAAGATAGAACATGCTTGTGAAATGTCAGCTGCCTGTACTACTTGCCATTGCATTGTAAGAAAAGGATTTGAATTACTAGATGATGCAAGCGATATAGAAGAGGACTTACTGGATAAAGCATGGGGTTTAGAGCAGACCTCAAGATTGAGTTGCCAAGCAATCCCTTCTATAGATGAAGAAATAGAAATTGAACTACCAAAATATAATATAAATATGGTTTCTGAGGATCATTAGTGCAAATGATAGATTGGACAGATGTCTTCGATATAGCAATTGAGTTAGCTGATAAATTTCCTGAAGTTGATCCTCAATGGATAAGTTTTCCAGATTTACATAGAAAAGTCTGTCAGTTAGAAAATTTTATCGGAGATCCAAAAAAATCTAATGAAAAAATACTTGAGGCTATTCAGATGCATTGGATAGAAGAATCAGAGTAACTCTAATATAATACCCATTAAAAATTAGGACTTAGATATGGCTATAGAACAAACTTTATCAATTATAAAACCTGACGCAGTTAGCAAAAATGTTATTGGAAGAATTATTACTAGATTTGAAGAGAATGGTCTTTATTTAGTTGCAGCAAAATTAATTCATCTATCTGATGAATCAGCATCAGGGTTTTATGCTGAGCATGATGGAAAACCATTCTTCAATGATCTAAAAAATTTCATGACATCTGGCCCGGTTTTTGTTCAAGTTCTCGAAGGAGATAATGCAGTTCAAAAAAATAGAGAACTCATGGGTGCAACAAATCCTCAGGAAGCCGAAGAGGGCACAATTAGAGCAGATTTTGCAAAAAGTATTGATGCCAACGCCGTTCATGGATCTGATTCAGTCGATAGTGCAAAAAGGGAGATTGAGTATTTCTTTACATCTAAAGAAATATTGAATAAGTAAATTGCAAGTAAAAAAAAATCTTTTAGGTTGCTCTATTGAGTCACTAGAAAGTTTTTTTTTAGAGATAGATGAACCCAAGTTTAGGGCAAAACAAGTTTTAAAATGGATTCATCAAAAAGGCATTCTAGACTTTGATTTAATGACAGATCTTAATAAAGATCTTCGAATTAAGCTAAAGTCCCTTGCTTATATAAAACCTCCAATTATTCATGAAGAACATATTTCTAAGGAGGGTACTATAAAATATCTTATTGAGCTTGAATCAGGCTCAATGATAGAGATGGTAGAGATGCCCGAAAAAAAAAGAAAAACTCTATGCGTCTCATCTCAAGCTGGTTGTGCGCTTCAATGTACTTTCTGTGCAACTGGAGCTCAAGGGTTTGATCAGAATTTAGAAAGTCATGAAATTATTGGACAGTTGTGGCTTTCAAATTTTCATAAGAAAGATAGCCAACCAATTACAAATATAGTATTTATGGGTATGGGTGAGCCATTGCTTAACTTTGATGCTGTTATTGAATCTGCAAAGATCATGAAGCACCAATTAGCCTATGGACTTTCTAGAAAAAGAATTACTATTAGTACGTCAGGTATAGTGCCTAATATCAAAAAACTCTACAATGAAATAGACGTTTCTTTAGCTGTTTCCCTTCATGCTCCTGATGACAAACTCAGAGATGAAATAGTCCCCATTAACAATAAATACCCTATTAGCTCTTTAATCGATGCTTGCAAAAGTTACTTGAATAAATATGAGAATAAAAGAAGTATAACTATTGAATATATCCTCATAGATGGAGTAAATGATTCAATACAACACGCAAAAAAACTAACAAAACTTTTATCAACAATGTCTTGTAAGATTAATTTAATACCTTTTAATGGCTTTAATGGATCAACATATAGAAGACCAACAATGAAAAAAATTAATTTGTTCAAAGATTATTTAATGAACAAAGGATATATAACCACGTTACGAATAACTAGAGGTGATGAGGTTGATGGAGCTTGTGGGCAATTGGTTGGCAATCTTACAAATTCGATAAAAGGAAAGCATTTAATTTCACATAAATCGATACAATGAACAATAATCTCAAATCTGCATCTTCATCAAAAATCGGTAAAAAATTTTCTAAAAGAAGACTTGAGCTAGGATATTCTGTTGATCAAATTTCAAAGAAACTATTTGTAAATAAAAATTATTTAATTGCTATAGAAAAGGGCGATTATTCAATTTTCCCTAGTAAGGCATTTGCCAAAGCATATTTTAAAAAATATGATGATTATCTTGGAATTAATTCTGACTTTCCTAATATCTTTGGACAAGATATCACAAGAAAAAATAACAAAATATCATCTGAGATTAATTTTAATAAATCTCTAAATAAGAATTTAAAATATTTTTTTATGTTTATCTTTATATTGGCTGTGACAACATTTCTTTATTTTTCATTAAACAAACCCATTATTGATAATAGCGCAATCGAGAGCAAAGCTATTAGTTCTGAAGATATTGCTTCGGTAGTAAGCTCAGTTAAAGAAAATAAATTAATTAAACTTAAAAGTGATAAAACTGTTCAAAAAAGTAATGAACTTATACTTAATTGTAACAATGAATGTTGGATTGAGGTCTATATTGATGAAAATCTAGTAGAAGCACAGTCTTTTAGTAAAGGCAGGCAGTACATTAAAGAAATAACCAAACCATTTAAAATTATTATTGGGAATCCTGAATTTGTTAAAGGTACATATAATGATGAACGCATTGATTTTATTACTAATGCTAATAGACTTACTAAAGTGAACACAATATATTTTTTAAATGAGTAACTGGATTAAACGAAAAAAAACCAAGACCATTATGGTAGGAAATGTTCCTGTGGGGGGTAACAACCCTATCTCAATTCAGTCGATGACAAATACAAATACATGTGATGTGGTTTCTACTGTGAATCAAATCAAAGATTTAGAATTAGCAGGAGCGGATATAGTAAGAGTTTCAGTTCCAGGATATGATGAAGCAAATGCTTTTAAAGAGATAAAAAAAGCAGTAAATATTCCACTAGTCGCTGATATTCATTTTGATTACAAAATAGCTTTAGAAGTAGCTGATACTGCAGATTGTTTAAGAATTAATCCAGGAAATATCGGCAAGGAAGATCGAGTAAGAGAAGTAATTAATGCAGCCTTTGATAATAATGTCCCAATAAGAGTTGGAGTTAATGCAGGCTCTTTAGAAAAAGATCTTCAGAAAAAATACGGCGAGCCCAATGCAGACGCGCTTGTAGAATCTGCACTTAGACATGTTGAAATTTTAGATAAATTTAACTTTGGAAATTACAAGATGAGTCTTAAAGCTTCTAATATTGAAATGACTGTTGAAGCATATCGAAAAATATCAAATCTAATCGATCAACCACTACATCTTGGAATAACCGAGGCGGGGAGTTACAGAGCTGGAACTGTGAAATCCTCAATAGGCGTAGGGATGCTTTTATCAGAAGGTATTGGAGACACTATCAGGATTTCTTTAGCATCAGACCCTGTAGATGAAATTAAAATTGGTTGGGATATTCTTAAAAGTCTGAATATTAGAAGTCGTGGTGTAAAAATTATTGCTTGTCCAAGTTGTTCAAGACAGAACTTTAATGTAATTAAGGTTGTTAATGAACTAGAACAGCGTCTTGAAGACATTTCAGAGGATATAGAAGTTGCTATTATAGGATGTTATGTCAATGGCCCTGGCGAAAGCAAGGCTGCTAATATTGGATTGACTGGAGCAAGTCCGAATAACCTTTTGTACGTTGATGGAGCACCTAATAAAAAAATCTCGAACGAAAATTTAATTAATGAGCTTGAGGACCAAGTTAGGAAAAAAGTAATAAAAAATAAAACGGAATCTGAAAAGATCATTTTGAGGAGTTAAGTTGGAAAAAATTCATTCTCTTTCGGGCATGCTAGATCTAATAAGTCACAAGACTCAAAAAGAAGATATTGCAAATAGGATATTTCATACAGAGGAAATTCTTAGAAATATTTTTGAAAGTTATTCATTTTCTGAAATAAGAACCCCAGCTTTGGAGAGCTCGAGCTTATTCAAGAGATCAGTTGGAGATACTTCAGATATTGTTAACAAGGAACTGTATTCTTTTTTTGATAAAAACGAAAAAAGCATAACCCTTAGACCAGAAGGCACCGCAAGTGTAATAAGGTCAATTGTTCAAAAGAAAATAGAAAATGAAAAGCATAAGTTATGGTATTTAGGGCCAATGTGGAGATATGAGCGCCCCCAAAAAGGAAGATATAGGCAGTTTTATCAGGCAGGTATCGAGATCCTTGGTTACCCTGAAGGTTTGGCTGAATTAGAAATTGTTTCAATAATTTGCGCTATTAATAAAGTATTGGAATTAGAAAATACTGTAATAAAAATAAATCATCTTGGAAACAATAAAACCAAGCATAATTACTGTGAAGCTTTGAAAGAGTTTTTAGTACCATTATCATCAAAACTTGATGATAAAGATTTAGAAAGGCTTAACAAAAACCCACTTAGAATACTTGATTCAAAGAGTGCAGATACTCAAGAAATTTTAAAAGATGGCCCTAAAATCATCGACTATCTTTCAGACAGTGCCTTAAATACTTTAAATATTATAAAAGATACTTTTTCAGATGATTGTGACATAGAGATTGATCCGAATTTAGTAAGAGGTTTGGATTATTATACTGGGTTTGTTTTTGAGGCTGTCTCCTCAAGTCTTGGCGCTCAAGATGCATATATAGGCGGGGGTAGATATGACGAATTATGTAAACAACTTGGCGGCAAAGATCTGCCAGCAATAGGAATGGCTATAGGTATAGAGCGTTTGGCATCGTTGGCTAAAACATACAAAGAAAGTAAAACTTTGATTTCTTTTATAATTTTGTCTAGCAATATAGAACCAAAAGCATATAAAATAGCCCACAAATTAAGATCTTTAAACAACTCAATTGATATAGATGTTCAGCTTTCTGACGGAAGCTTGAAATCAAAATTAAGAAGAGCAAATAAAGATAATGCTGCTTACGCATTGATTCTGGGAGAGGATGAATTTAAGTCAAAAAATATTATTGTTAAATCACTTCTAGATGTTGACTCTGAGCAGGTTACAATGAGCTTTAAAGATATTGATAGTTTTATTGAAAAAATAAAATAAGGTAAAAATTATGAATAATGTATATGAAAATAATATGAAAACTAATTCCTTATTAACATTTTTTGCAAAAAACAAAAAAATATTAATTTCTATTTTAATAACACTAATTTTAGTTATTTGTTACTTTGTTATTAACAATCAGCTAACAAAGAAAAAAAATGCTGAGGCCTCAATTATCTATACAAGTTTCCTTGAAGAACTCTCTTCAGATGATCCAGATTTTGATTTGATCGACCAAGGTTTAAACAGTTTATTGGAAACCTATGGTAGCTCAGGTTATGCCCAAATTGCTTTATTAAATAAAGCTAGTTTCGATGCTAATAATAATAATTTTGAAGAATCTCTCAAAAATTTTCAAAAACTCGTGAGTATTACTGATAGTTCTAAAGGAAATAAAATCTATAATAAGATAGCCAGAGTTAGTGCAGCCAGGATTCTTTTTTCAGAAAAAAAATATGATGAAGCGCTTAATATGGTTGAAAAATTTTCATCAAAATCTACAAATGCATATATTCATGAATTAACTGGAGATATTTTACTTAAACAAAATAAAACCGACTTATCTATTGCTCAATATGAGATGGCATCAGATAAATATAACGATGAAACATCTAAAACTATCATTTCCATGAAGATAGCAAACATAGGTAATAAAGTTGAATAATAAAAAGTTACATTTTCTTCTTGTTATCCAAGTTATGTTTATTTTAAATTCATGCTCTTCTCTTGATGGTTTAAGATTTTGGAAGACTGATGAAGTTGATCCAGATGAGCCAAAAGAACTTTTTTCAATTGAAGATAAGAAGGATATTCAGATAATGTGGAATGTTTCTTATAACGGCGAAAATGAGATTGGAAATTTCGAACCAGCCTTTAGTTCTAAAAGTATATTTTTTGCAGACTCTGAAGGAACACTATCTTCAATTGATATAAGTAGCGGAAATATTAATTGGTCAACAGAGTTAAATTTTTTGGCTTCAGGAACTGCAGCGGGATTCGGAATTATAGTTGTTGCTGATGTCGATGGAAATGTTATAGCATTAGATCAAAAGAATGGTTCGAATTTATGGACTACTAATGTTAAAGGAGAAGTACTAAGTAAGTCAGTTGTAGATACAAAAATAGTTGCAGTTAAAACTGGTTCTGGAGAACTAATCGGGCTAAATAAAGAAACAGGCGAAATAGAATGGTCCTATAGATCTAAACTTCCAGCCCTTACTGTTAGAGGAAGCAGCAGCCCAGTAATTTCTGATAATAAATTGTATACATCATTCGACAATGGAAGACTGGGTGTGTTTGAAATAAACTCAGGATTTCCAATTTGGGATGGAGCAATCTCTTATGTAAGTGGCTCCTCTGAGCTAGAGAATCTAATAGATGCAGACTCAAGCCCAGTTATTGAGGGCGGGCTTGTATACACAACAAATTATCAAGGAAACCTTAATATTTTTGACATAGCACAAAGGAGGTCTGTTTGGTCATATGAAACATCGTCTTTCTATTCTCCAGTTTTGACTCGAGGAATGTTGATAGTTATTGAAGATGATTCAAAAATAAGATCATTTACATTAAAGTCCCTTCAAGAATCCTGGATCAACGAAGATTATATAAACAGAGATCTATCAAACGCAGTCAGCTATCAAGGAAATATTATAGTAGGGGATTTTGAAGGACATATACACGTAATTGATCCTTTAAATGGTAAGACAATTGGTAGAAAAAAATTATCGAGAAAACCTATTAAATCAATATTTAGCAGAAGTAATAGTTTATATGCTATAGATGAGTCATTTAATCTATACTCCATTAACATATAAAATGAGATATAAAAATGTTTACTTCAATTGCAATTATAGGGCGTCCTAACGTAGGTAAATCCTCGCTTTTTAATAAATTAACTAGGTCTAGAGACGCTATAGTGTCTGACTTTCCAGGCCTTACCAAAGATAGAAATCACGGCTTTATAAAACTTAAGGACAAAGAAACTCTAATTATTGATACTGGCGGTATTGTTAATCAAAAAGAAAGCATTAAAGAAGCTATTTCAAATCAGGCCTGGATAGCAGTTGAAGAATCATCACTAATTATTCTTTTATTAGATGGTACTGAGAATTTAAATAAAGAAGATCTAGACATCATATACAAACTAAGAAAATTAAATAAAGATTTTATAACCGTAATTAATAAAATTGACAAAAAATCTGATTCTTTCATATATGAAGATCTTATAAAAAATGGGATCTTTGAGCATATTAAAATTAGTGCTGAACATTCCAAAAACTTAAATATTTTAAAATCACATCTCGAGAATTTGGTTCCAGATACATCAATTGAGTTACCTGAAGGAAAAAAAGTTGCAATTCTTGGAAGACCAAATGCAGGAAAATCAACTTTCATAAATAAAATTATTAATGAGGAAAGATTAATCGTAAGTGAAATTGCAGGCACAACCATTGATTCAATAAGTGTTCCTTTTGAATATAATAATCACAAGTTTATATTTATTGATACAGCTGGAATTAGAAAAGGCTATAAATATAACCATAAAGTTGAATACTTCTCTTATGTTAGGGCCATACATGCAATAGAGCAAAGTGACATAGTTATTTTTATATGTGATGCAACAGAAGGAATTGTTGACCAAGATTTAAAAATACTAAATATGGTAATTCATAGTGGTAAACCTATTTTATTTGCTTTAAATAAGACAGATCTTCTTAAAAAGGAAGAACTTGCAAAAATTTATAGTACAAAAAAAATGCAATCAGAATTTATGTCAAACCTAGTCACCATAGAAATGTCAGCAATAAAAAAGAAGGGATTCAATAAAGTTTTTAATTTAACAAATAAACTTATCGACCTTTCTCAAAAAAAATATACAACATCTAGGTTAAATAATTTACTTAGAAAATTTGTATCTATGAGTGCTCCTCCAGCAGCAGGGGGAAGACAACTCAAATTTAAACATGTCCACTTTGGCGGGACGCGCCCAACAACATTAATCATTCACTCTAATCATGATAAGAAGATACCCAATAATTATAAAAAATATCTCGAGAACTCTTTTCGCTCAAGCCTTGGTCTTTTCAGTATCCAGTTGAGATTAATTTTTAGAAAAGCTGAAAATCCCTACGATAATAAAAAAAATAAATTATCAGATAGGCAAATTAAGAAAAGGCAGCGACTTATTAAACATAATAAAAAAACTAAGAAGTAAATTCTTAAAGATAGTTATATGAAAAATCTACTGTATAATTTGATTCGAATACAATAAATTTTTTTATATTTATTTTTGAAGCACACAATGCAAGAAAGGCCAGTATATCTTGATTTAACTAAAATCAGACTACCAATGTCTGCATTCTCGTCTATAACTCATAGACTCTCTGGCATGTACGTTTTTTTTATAACTTTGCCATTATTTCTATATGTAATTTATACATCGACTTTATCTAAATCAAGCTATGAATTGCTACTCATGAGCTTAAATACGGCCTCTGTTTTTTCAATATTTTTTTATATTAGTGTTTCAATTTTTTGGTACCACATTTTGACTGGAATAAGACACTTAATAATGGATTTTTTTCATATTGGTGAATCTCTAAAAGGTGCTAATTTTTCAGCAATTTTTGTAGTCTTTTTTTGGGCATTAAGTTATTCACTATTTCTAGGTGTTAACTTTTTATGAAAGGCTCAATAATATGGAATCTCCAAAGGTATTCCTCGCTTTATATCCTCGGCTATTTAATTTATCTTTTGATAAATATATATTTTACTAATTTAGATTTTTTTTCTTGGAGTGAATTTTTCTTATCCTTTCAAACAAGGCTCTTATCCTCATTGGCATTTGTTTTAATTATAATTCATGCCTTTATAGGTCTATGGACAGTTGGTACAGACTATTTAACCAATCGAACCTTGGGATTTTTAAATAAATCTTTGTCAAAGTACGCAGATGTTTATAGGAAAATGTACTATTTTATCTTTGTTTTGCTTGGGGCTATGTATTTAACATCAGTTTTATATATAATATGGTTATAAATTATAATGATATATAATTATAAATATTAATAATAATGAACAGCATTTTTACAAATAACATCAAAACTGTTGAATTTGACGCTCTTATTGTTGGAGGTGGCGGATCGGGCATGAGAGCTTCTTTAGAATTAGCAAAGTCAGGATTAAAGACTGCAGTTGTTTCAAAAGTTTTTCCTACAAGATCACATACTGTTTCAGCTCAAGGAGGAATTACTTGTGCTATTGCAAGTGCTGACCCAAATGATGATTGGAGATGGCACATGTATGACACAGTAAAGGGTGCTGATTTTATTGGCGATCAAGATGCAATAGAATATTTATGCTCAGAAGGACCAAAAGCTGTATTTGAGCTTGAACATATGGGACTTCCTTTTTCAAGGTTTGAGAATGGAAGAATTTATCAGCGTCCATTTGGTGGACAATCAAAAGATTTTGGAAAAGGCGGACAAGCAGCGAGAACATGTGCAGCTGCAGATAGAACAGGACATGCATTGTTACATACCCTTTATCAAAACAATGTTAAGGAAGGAACTAATTTCTTAAATGAATGGTTTGCTGTTGATTTAGTTAAGAATTCAAAAGAAGAAGTAACTGGAGTAATAGCATTCTCAATAGAAAATGGAGAAGTTGCATATCTTAAAGCTCAGGCTACAGTTCTAGCTACCGGTGGAGCAGGAAGAATTTATGCCTCTACAACCAATGCTTTAATTAATACTGGAGATGGATTAGCGATGGCATTAAGAGCAGGCTATCCAGCACAAGACATGGAGATGTGGCAATTTCATCCAACAGGTATATATGGTGCAGGTTCTTTGGTTACTGAGGGCTGCAGAGGTGAAGGCGGCTATCTTATAAATAAAGACGGTGAAAGATTCATGGAAAGGTATGCTCCAAACGTAAAAGATTTAGCTGGCAGAGATGTCGTAGCGAGGTCAATGGTTCTAGAAATTCTTGAAGGGAGAGGTTGTGGTGAAAAAAATGATCATATTTTCCTAAAACTTGACCATCTTGGAGCTGATGTTTTAAATTCTAAATTACCAGGAATTTGTGAGCTATCGCGAACATTTGCGCATGTTGATCCAATATATGAACCAATTCCAGTTGTCCCAACATGTCACTATATGATGGGGGGAACGCCCACAAATGTTTCAGGACAAGCCTATACCAGAGTAAATAATCAAGACCATTTGATACCAGGATTATTTTCTGCAGGAGAGGCAGCATGCGTTTCAGTTCATGGTGCAAATAGATTAGGTGGTAATTCCTTGCTCGATTTGGTGGTTTTTGGAAGAGCCACCGGAATGCATATACAAAGCGAATTAAATTCTGGTGGAGGAGTTGAGTCAGCTTCCAAAGGAGATATTGATGCATCACTTGAAAGACTCAATAAATTAAATGAATCTAGTGATGGTTTTGATCCTGCAGAAGTGAAAAAGGAATTACAAGAATGTATGCAGAATTATTTTGGAGTTTTTAGACGTGGCGAATTTATGAAAAAAGGTTTAGACCAGCTTGTTGAATTAAAAGAAAAAGTTGAAAATCTACATCTTAAAGATAAAAGTGATGCTTTTAATACTAGTAGAGTTGAAGCTATTGAATTACAAAATCTTTTTGAGGTTGCTGAATCTACTGCAATATCAGCTTACCAAAGAACAGAAAGCAGAGGAGCACACGCGCGAGATGATTATCCAGAAAGAGATGATAAGAAATGGTTATGCCACACAATATTTGATCCAATTTCTAAATCTGTAAGCAAAAGAGAGGTAAATTTTAACCCCTCAAAAGTTGATGCATTTCCACCGAAGGTAAGGTCTTATTAATGTTTAGCAATAAGATAAAAGTTAGTTTGTATCGTTATAACCCTGAAGAAGATAAGTTCCCCTATATGAAGGAATACACTATTGAAAAACCTCAAAGAGATATTATGGTTTTAGATTTATTGCATTTACTAAAAGAAGATGATCAAACCATCTCTTATAGAAGATCATGCAGAGAGGGTGTTTGTGGATCAGATGGGATGAATATTAATGGAAAAAATGGACTTGCATGCATTACACCAATCTCATCAATAATGAAGAAAAATAGAATTGAATTGAGACCACTTCCAGGATTGCCAGTTATTAGAGATCTAGTAGTAGATATGACAGAGTTTTATGCACAATATGAAAAGATAAAGCCATTTTTACAAAATGAAACTACTGCTCCTGAGCAAGAAAGACTCCAGTCACCTGAAGAAAGAGACAAGTTAGATGGACTATACGAATGTATATTATGTGCTTGCTGTTCTACAAGCTGCCCGTCTTTTTGGTGGAATCCAGATAAATTTGTTGGGCCTGCAGCTCTGCTGCAAGCATATAGATTTTTGGCTGATTCTAGAGATTTAAAAACTCAGGAAAGATTAGAATCTCTATCAGATCCATTTAGCGTTTATAGATGTCATGGAATCATGAATTGTGTAAATGTTTGCCCTAAAGGACTCAATCCAAATAAAGCAATTGGTGAAATAAAATCAATGTTACATAAAAATAAAAAGGATATAATTGTCTCTGACCAAGTATAAAAAAGAGGCAGTAAATGAGTTTAAAAATGAAAGAGCTATGGAGTAGCTCACATATTTCAGCTGGACATGCGACGTACCTTGAAAGTCTTTATGAAACCTTCATTAATAACCCAGAAAATCTTTCAAAAGAGTGGTTAGATTTCTTTACCAATCTTCCAAGTCATCCTAAATCTAATGGAGAAATTTCTCATCAAGAAATAATCAAAGAGTTTAAAAATATATCAAGAAGCAATAAAGCACTTAAGGTTTCTGTTGATGAAAGACAAGGAAAGGTAGTTAGACTCATACAATCATATAGAAATAGGGGTCACCTAAAAGCAAGCTTAGATCCTTTAGGTATGATGCAAAGGCGCTACATTGAGGATTTAGATATTGAATTCCATGGTTTTTCCAATAATGATCTTGATCAAGAATTTTATACAGATACTTTTAATACAGGCTCAAAGAAATTACCTTTAAAGGAAATAATAAAAAGATTAGAAGAAATATACTGTGGAAATATTGGAATAGAATGCAATCACATTATGGAGGCAAAAGAAAGAAGGTGGTTTCAAAGAAAATTTGAATCAAAACTTCAAGGATATGGCTTTGATAATGAAGAAAAACTAAATATTTATGAAAGATTAAATTCTGCTGAAGGCTTAGCAAAGTATTTATCTGCTAAGTATCCTGGAATGAAGCGTTTTGGTGTTGATGGTGCTGAATCTCTAGTTCCACTTGTCGAGAGTGTTATACAAAATTGTGGATCTATGGGAGCTAATCAAATTTGCTTTGGAATGGCTCATAGAGGGAGACTAAATCTTCTCGTTAATGTTCTAGGAAAGTTGCCATCAGAACTGTTTTCAGCCTTCGATGAGGACTCAAATCTAGAAGGCGCTAGTACAGGAGATGTGAAATATCATTTAGGCTTTTCCTCAAATTTTGATACTAAAGGAGGAGAGGTTCACGTTTCACTTTTTAATAATCCTTCACACTTAGAGATCGTAGATCCTGTGGTTATTGGGTCTGTAAGAGCTCGACAAGATAGAATTAAAGATAAAGATAGATCAAAAGTTATTCCAGTTCTACTTCATGGTGATGCATCATTTTCTGGTCAAGGTGTTGTAATGGAATCACTTCAAATGTCGCAGACAAGAGGCTTTTATGTAGGCGGAACCATTCATATTATTGTTAATAACCAAATTGGCTTTACAACGAGTAATATAAATGATTCCAGGTCAACTGATTATTCATCTGATGTGGCAAAAATCATTCAAGCTCCAGTCATTCATGTAAATGGAGATGACCCTGAGATGGTCATAAATGCAGCAAAGATTGCTTGCAAATATAGAGATAAATTTAAAAAAGACATCGTAATAGACTTATTTTGTTATAGAAGAAGAGGCCATAACGAAGCCGATGATCCATCCGCTACTCAACCGTTAATGTATAAAAAAATATCTGAACATCCCAGTGTAGTAAAACAATATGAAGATGTTTTGATTTCTGAAGAAATCTTATTACCTGAGCAAGCCAAGACCATTAAAGCAAATTATAGAAAGTCTCTCGAAGGTGGAGAATCGGTAGCTAAAAATTTAGCAAAAAAACCAAATAATAGCCTATGGTTTGACTGGGATCCATTTATGAATGTTAAGTGGTGGCCCAAAGTTGATACAAGTATTGATAAGAAAAAATTTAAGAAACTTGCCATAGAAATTTGTAAAGTACCTAACTCTTTTAATTTAGGATCCCAAGCCTCAAAAATTTTTAAAGATAGATCAAAAATGACAAATGAAGAAATACCACTAAATTGGGGATATGCTGAAAGTATGGCTTATGCAACATTACTAGATGATGGATACCCAATAAGAATAACTGGACAAGACGTAAGACGTGGAACATTTTCTCATAGACATGCATGTGTATTTGATTCTAAGTCTGGAGATGGTTTTATACCTTTATCTGAAATAGCTAAAAAAAATAGTACTCGATTCGATATATATGATTCATTATTATCTGAAGAGGCTGTTTTGGCTTTTGAATATGGCTATTCTGCAACATGGCCATCAGGACTAACTGTTTGGGAGGCTCAGTTTGGTGATTTTGCTAATGGAGCTCAGGTAGTAATTGATCAATTTATAGTATCAGCTCAGCATAAATGGGAAAGGTTGTCAGGTTTGGTTATGCTTCTTCCTCACGGATATGAGGGACAGGGTCCTGAACATAGTAGTGCGAGAATTGAAAGATTTTTACAACTTTGCGCCTCAGAAAATATACAAGTCTGTGTTCCTAGTACACCTAAGCAAATTTTTCATCTGCTCAGAAGGCAAGCTATTAGAAAGATGAGAACACCTTTAGTGGTTATTTCACCAAAAAGCTTATTAAGAAATCCAGATGCAGTTTCAACCATAGATGAGTTGGCTAATGAAAGCTTTTCATGTGTCATTGATGATGATTTAAAAAATAAAAAAAATGTTAAAAAGCTTATTATGTGCTCGGGGAAAGTTTTTTATGATCTCTTGAATAAAAGAAATAGTGAAAATCTAAAAGATACAGCTATTGTAAGAATAGAACAATTGTATCCTTTTCCATATGATGACCTTGAAGAAATACTAACAAAGTACGAAAATATAGAAGAATTCATATGGTGCCAAGAAGAACCACTTAATCAAGGAGCTTGGTTTAGTCATAGGCATAGAATTCAAAGAGTATTAGATAGATTAGATAAAGGTTATGAAGTGAGCTTAATTAGTCGACCTCCAGCAGCAGCTCCAGCAGTTGGATTAATGAAACTTCATCTTAAGCAACAAGAAAATCTAATTAATGAGGCAATTTGCAAATGAGTATTAAAATCAAATCACCTACTTTCCCTGAATCTGTTGCAGATGGAACAGTCGCAAACTGGTTAAAGAAAGAGGGTGAAACAGTCAATCAAGATGAGGTAATAGCAGAAATCGAAACAGATAAAGTTGTTTTAGAGGTCTTAGCTCAATCAGACGGAGTTATAACAAAGATTATTAAACCAGAGGGTGACATTGTTTCTAGCGCTGAGGTAATAGGAGAATTCTCTGAATCTAGCAATTCAAGTTTAGCTCAGTCCAATACGAAAGAAAAAACAGTAAAAAACAATAAAAAAGTTGATAAGGGCATAACTAAAAAGATCGGCCCCGCAGCTAAGAAAATTATTTCTGAAGAAAATTTAGATCTTAAAGAAATTGAATCATCTGGAAAAGATGATCGAATAACCAAAGCTGATGTGATTAATCACATAGATAAAGATCAAAAAGATTCGAAAGAAGGTTCTGAAAAGAGCTTAATTTCAAGTGATAGGCTTGAAAAAAGAGTTCCAATGTCACGTTTAAGATCAACTATTGCAAAAAGACTTGTATCTGTAAAACAAGAAACAGCAATGTTAACAACTTTTAATGAAGTAGATATGTTGCCAATTAAAGAACTTAGATCTAAATATGGAGTTGAATTCGAAAAAGAACATGAAGTGAAGTTAGGTTTTATGGGTTTCTTTGTTATCGCTGCTGTTCAGGCGTTAAAGAAATTTCCAGAAGTTAATGCATCTATTGATGGTGATGACATTGTTTATCATGGTTTTCAAGATATTGGAGTTGCTGTTTCAACTGAAAGAGGTTTGGTTGTACCAATAATCAAAGATGCTGATACAAAATCATTACCTGAAATAGAAAAATCTATATTAAGTTATTCAGAAAAGGCAAGAACTGGTAAATTATCTATTGAAGAGATGCAGGGGGGCACTTTTACAATCTCAAATGGTGGAATTTTTGGATCTTTATTATCAACACCAATTTTAAATGCACCCCAAACCGCAATTTTAGGAATGCATGCTATCCAAGATAGACCTGTTGCAATTAATGGTGAGGTTGTAATTAGACCAATGATGTATCTTGCTATGAGTTATGATCATAGATTGTTAGATGGAAAAGAGGCTGTAACTTTTTTAGTGTCCATAAAGGAGCAGCTTGAATCACCTGAAAGGTTGTTACTAAATTTATAATAAAGGAAAAATATGTTTGATGTGATTGTTATAGGAAGTGGTCCAGCAGGCTATGTTGCTGCCATAAAGGCATCTCAATTAGGACTGAAAACTTTATGTATAGAAGAATCAATCGACCAAAAAGGAAATGTAAATCTTGGAGGTACTTGTTTAAACGTTGGATGTATACCGTCCAAAGCCCTTTTAGATTCATCACATAGATATTATGAAGCTAATAAGAATCTTAAAGAACATGGTATCAAAATTGAAAAATTAGGATTAGACCTTAACGCAATGATGAAGAGAAAGGATGATATTGTTAGCAAGCTAACTGGAGGTATTACTGGATTATTTTCAGCCAACAAAGTTCAGTCAATGCAAGGAAGAGGTAAAGTTATTTCTTCTAATACAGTAGAGGTTTCTAAGACCGATGGCTCAACAGAAAATATCGAAACAAAAAATATTATTATAGCAACCGGATCAAAACCAATTGAGATACCGTCTGCTGTTTTCGGAAAGCATATTGTAGACAGCACTGGCGCTCTCTCTTTTGATAAAGTCCCCAAGACACTTGGGGTTGTTGGGGCTGGAATTATAGGTTTAGAGCTTGGAAGTGTTTGGTCAAGACTTGGTTCTGAGGTTACTGTTATTGAGGCGCTTGATGATTTCCTTCCAATAGCAGATAAAGACATCTCAAATGAATCACTAAAAGAATTTAAGAAACAGGGTTTAGATATTCAGTTAAGTTCAAAGGTTACAAAATCCATGGAAAACAAGGACTCTGTTTCTGTTACATATGAACATAATGGCAAAGAAATTAAGAAAAAATTTGATAAATTAATTGTTGCAGTTGGGAGGTCGCCAAATTCATCAGGAATAATCGATGAAGGCTTAAATATAAAAATAGACAACGGATACATTGAAGTTAATGAATTTTGTCAAACATCAGTTTCGAATATATGGGCTGTTGGAGACGTAGTAAGAGGGCCTATGTTGGCTCATAAGGGCAGTGAAGAGGGCGTAATGGTAGCAGAAAGAATTGCTGATAAGCATGCTCAAGTTAACTATGATCTTGTACCTTCTGTAATTTATTCTCATCCTGAAATTGCATGGGTTGGAAGTAATGAAGATGAGTTGAAGCTAGAGAATGTTGATTATAAAGTTGGAAAATTTCCATTTGCAGCCTCTGGAAGAGCATTGGCTGTAGATCAGTCTGTTGGATTCGTTAAAGTATTATCTGATAAGAAAACAGATACATTGCTTGGTGTCCATGTATTTGGTCCTGCTGCTGCTGAGATTGTTCAACAAGCACTTATTTCAATGGAATTTGGTGCAAGTTCTGAAGATATAGCTCTAACAATGTTTAGTCATCCAACAGTATCAGAAGCTTTTCATGAAGCTGCGTTAGCTTCTAATAATCAAGCGATTCATATAGGAAATAAGCGTAAATGAACCTTCATGAATATCAAGGCAAATCTTTATTTGCCCAATACAATCTTCCTGTCTCAAAAGGAAAAGTTATATTTAATGCTAGAGAAGCTGCCGATGCTTGTAAAGAAATTGGTGGATCAAGATGGGTTGTTAAGGCTCAAGTTCATGCAGGAGGAAGGGGTAAGGCTGGAGGAGTTGAATTAATTGATTCTGTTGAGTTAGCAACTAAATTTTCTGAAAAATGGTTGGGCAAAAGACTAGTAACATATCAAACAGACAAAAATGGACAACTTGTTAATTCAATATTAATTGAAGAGTGTACCAATATTACAAAAGAGCTATATTTGAGTGCTGTGGTTGACAGAGATTCACAAAAAATTGTTTTTATTGGATCCAGTGAAGGAGGAGTAAATATTGAAGATGTTGCTAAAAACTCTCCAGAAAAAATTATTTATCAAGGTATAGATCTTAATAGTTTAGATTCACAGGAAGATGCTATCACCATTGCAAAGGTTCTAGAACTTGACGATATACAAACAAAACAATTTATTCCTATGATTGAAAACCTTTTAAGATTATTTGTTGAAAAAGACCTAAGCCTTCTTGAGATTAACCCACTTGTAATTAATGAAAATGGTGATCTGCATTGTTTGGATGCAAAATTAAATATAGATTCCAATGCTTTATTTAGACATCCTGAGCTGCAAGAAATGTATGACGAATCTCAAGAAGATCCTCAAGAAGCAGAAGCAGCTAAAAGTGATTTGAGCTATGTTTCGTTGGATGGAAATATCGGCTGTATGGTTAATGGTGCTGGATTGGCAATGGGGACAATGGATACTATTAAATTTTTTGGTGGCAATCCAGCTAATTTTTTAGATGTTGGGGGCACTGCAACTCAAGAAAGAGTTTCAAAGGCCTTTAAAATTATTTTAAAAGATCCAGAAGTTAACGTTGTTCTTGTTAATATATTTGGTGGTATAGTCAGATGCGATCTTATTGCAGAAGGTCTTGTGGCCGCCATTAAAGAAGTTGATATTAATATCCCTGTTGTTGTAAGACTTGAGGGTAATAATGCTGACTTAGGAGCAAAAATTTTATCTCAGGCAGATATAACCATTCACAGCATAAATAATTTAGCAGAGGCTGCCAATAAAGCGGTAGAGTTAGCAAAGTGAGTATTTTAGTTAATAAAGAAACTAGATTATTAGTTCAGGGTTTTACTGGCTCACAAGGAACCCTACATTCTGAACAATCTATTGAATATGGAACAAATATTGTTGCAGGAGTTACACCTGGCAAAGGAGGCCAAGTGCATCTTAATAGGCCCGTCTTTAATACAGTCGAAGAGGCTATGAAAGAAGAAGAGCCAAATGCTTCAATAATTTTTGTACCTGCAAAATTTTGTAAAGAATCAATACTAGAATCTGCTGAAGCAGGAATTAAATTAATTATTTGCATAACAGAAGGTGTTCCCACATTAGATATGCTCGATGTTAAAAAAAAGGTTGATGACCTTGGTGTCAGACTTATAGGACCAAATTGTCCAGGTGTTATTACTCCTGGAGAAGCTAAATTGGGAATAATGCCTGGGAATATCCATAAACCCGGATCTATTGGAATCATCTCTAGATCAGGAACTCTTACATATGAAGCAGTGAAACAAACTACCGACTTGGGATTTGGGCAAAGCAGCTGTGTTGGTATTGGTGGAGATCCAATACCAGGTTCTTCTTTTATAGACATATTAAAACTATTTGAAAAAGATGATCAAACAGAAGCTATTGTAATGGTTGGGGAAATCGGTGGTAACGCTGAAGAATCGGCTGCAGAATATATTAAAAATAATATTACAAAACCAGTTATATCATATATCGCAGGTCAAACTGCACCTGCTGGAAAAAGAATGGGTCACGCTGGAGCTATTATTGCTGGTGGAAAGGGTACCGCTGAAGATAAAATAAAAAAATTAACAGAATGTGGAGTGCACATAGCAGATAACTTAGTTTCTATTGGTTCAAAAGTTTCTCAGGTTTTAAATTCTTAAGATTTAGTGACTTTTTAATAATCCACCTTAATCTTAAAATTGATAATATAGAAAAAATACTTAAACCGATTATCATACCGAACCACATCCCTTTGGCCCCCAAAGGTGCATCAAAGCCATAATTTGTTAGATAGAAGCCAATAGGCATAGCAAAAATCCAATAAGAAATTAAAACTAAAATCATTGGAATAAAAGTATCTTTATAACCTCTTAGGCTTCCTAAAGCACCCATTTGAATTCCATCAGGTATCTGAAATATTGCAGCGAAAATAATTAAACTTATTGCAAGCTCAAAAACAGGTAGCTCTGTTGTATATAGTCCTACAATCTTTGAACTAAATACTAAAATAATAAATACATTAATTAATGCGCCAAGTATGCATAAATATATTGTTGAATATGATGCTATTTTTGCTTGATGCATTCTGTTTTCACCAATTAAATTTCCTACCCTAGTTGCAGCAGCTAATCCAATTGCAAGCGGCACCATGAAAAATAAACTAGCAATATTAATTGCTACAGTATGACTAGCTACCACTACTTCACCTAAAACGCTTAATATAATTGCAGCGCCAGAGAACATGCTTAGTTCAATGAAAATCCCTATACCTATAGGCAAACCAAGCTTAAATACTTCTTTTGTTGTTTCAAAAGATGGCAATGTAAATTTTAAGAAAGGTTCAGTTTTTTTGTAGTTCTTTGATAGAGAAATATAGATAAATAAAACAACCATCATAATAAATGTAACAATTGAAGTAGCAACACCACACCCAACTCCCCCAAGTTCAGGAAATCCAAACCATCCATATACAAAAATTAGGTCTAGTGGAATATTTAACAACATACCTGTAAAAGCAATGATAAATATGGGTTTTGTTAGAGTCATGCCTTCGCTGTAACACCTCAAACAAGTAAATATTGTTATAAATGCTATACCTGGCGCAACAGCTTTGAGATATCCTGAAGTAACATTTGTAATAGAATCTTTTATTGGCAATAACTTAAGCAAAAATTCTAAATTAAAAATGATGCAAGCTAGCAGAAAACTAAGAAAACCGGCTATCCATAATATTTCTCTTAATTTTTGACCAATTTCTTTAAATTTCTTGGCACCAAATAGTTGCGCAACTATTGGAGTTACTGAAAAAATTATACCAGTAACAAAGAACCATAAAGTATTTGCAAATGCGTTACCTACAGCCAACCCAGCTAAGTCTGTTGCACTAGCTCTTCCAGCAATAATAGTATCTGTGGTGCCCATAAGCATATAAGACATTTGCGATCCAAAGATAGGCAGACCTATCTTGACTATGCTTTTAAACTCTATAATGTATTTAGTACTCAACTTAAATTAGAAATATTTTTTTGCTACTTTAGCATAAGAAAAATATTAATTAGGAGATTTCTATTAGAAAAGATAATAGACCTTATTGGCTAAAAAAATTTGCTACTAAGATAAATAAAATATATGTAAATCATTTCCTTAAACCACAATTTAAATATTTAGGTAAAGGCGGTGCATATTTTAAACCGAGATATATCAAAGTCTTTGGCTACAACGTAAGCATAGGAGATTATCCTACTCTTATTGGAGCTAGAGATGCTGAGGTCCAATTAACTTCTTGGAACATTGGTGAACATAAGGGAGAAATAATTATTGGGAAATATTCCTTAATAACTCCTGGTGTAAGAATTATGGCAGCAGAAAAAATTTTAATTGGTGACGCTTGTATGATAGCCCATGGCGTATATATCTCTGATGCAGATTGGCATGGAATCTATGATAGAGCTGAACCAGTTGGTAAGACAAAACCAGTTACTCTTGAAGACAATGTTTGGATTGGAGATAGTGCAATAATATGCAAGGGAGTTACCATAGGTAAAAATAGCATTATTGGTGCTGGAGCTGTTGTTACAAAAGATGTACCTCAGAATTCAATCTTTGCTGGAAACCCAGCTAAACTTGTTAAAGCACTTAACTGCGAAGGGTTTAATACTAGGAAAGATTTCTTTAAAGATCCAAAAAAATTGGCTAAAGATTTTGATATGTTAGATAAGTACACCTTAAAAAATAATACATTTTTAAATTGGTTGAAAAGTATGATTTATCCTAATAACAACCATTAAAAATTATTACAAATAAAATAAATATCGCTCGATATCAACCATTAGTATTTAATTCATAGAAAATTTCCATAAATGCATCATGTACTTCATATAATTGGCACCAATATTGCATATATTTAATATAAATAACTTTTTTATATATGTGAGGAAATTTTGAATAATATACAAACCGAATCAATAACTAATGCTAGAAATGTTATACAAACAATATTAAAGCAGACATTAGATAACCCAAATAATCCTGAGTCATTAAATTTCTTTCAAGTTGATACCTATAGATTTTATTTTTTAATGAGTTTTATGTGGGAACATTTAGAAGATAATGAAATGTCACAAGAGTATGTTATTTCACTTGTTCCTAAAAAATATGCTTCTAGGATTAAGCGTCTTCAGGTTCTAAAACAAGCAGTTGCACTTGGATATATTGATGAAAAATCATCTTCTATGGATAAGAGAAGAAGAATATATAAACCCACTGGAGTGCTATTTGAAGACTTTATAAAATATACCAACTCTTTATATAACCAAAGTAGGTCTTCCGCTTAATACATAGACATTCCTATTTCCTACCTAATTAACCTCTTTTTAATTACAATTAGGTATGTCTAAGTGTTACAAAAGCGATGAAGAATGGAAAAAAGTTCTAGATCAAGAAAGTTACAGGGTTGCTAGACAAGCGGGAACCGAAAGACCATTTACCGGAAAATTTTGGGATTTTGATAAAGATGGAATCTACAAGTGTATATGTTGTGGTACTAATCTTTTTGAATCAGATTCTAAGTTTGATGCTAAATGTGGCTGGCCTAGTTTTTTTACTCCTATCGATGGCGATGCTATAAATGAATTTGAAGACAATTCTTTTGGAATGAATAGAACTGAGGTTAAATGTTCAAATTGTGATGCACACCTCGGACACGTTTTTAATGATGGGCCTCAACCGTCTGGTTTGAGATATTGTATTAACTCTGTTGCATTAGATTTTGAACAAGACAATTAATAGCAAAGATAAACCTATAAACTTTTTCAGTAATTTGAAAAAAGTTATTACCGGCACAAGTTTTTCAAGATTATTCGGATTGGTAAGAGATATTTCAACGACTAACTTGCTTGGAGCATCTTATTTTCATGATATTTTTGTAATTTGTTTAAAGATTCCGAATTTATTTAGACGCTTTTTTGCAGAAGGAGCATTCAATCAAGCTTTTGTTCCGATATATGCAGAATATGAAAAAGAAAATGATGATTTGAAGACTAATGAGTTTTTAAATGCCATAGCAGGAACATTATTATTTTCCTTATTTATCTTTACAATATTAGTTTTAATTTTTGCACCAATCTTTATTTTATTGTTTGCACCAGGATTTTATATCGATCCTGCAAAACAAGAGATATCGGTAACAGTTTTAAGAATAATGTTTCCATATTTGGCATTGATTTCTTTAGTTGCTTTTGCGGGGGGAATCCAAAATACTCACCAAAAATTTTCAATACCAGCTTTTACTCCTGTAGTTTTTAACCTATCACTCATTGTTGCAGCAACACTTGTTGCTCCAAAATATGAAGTCCCTATATATGTTTTGGCATGGGGTGTTTTGCTTGCTGGTTTTGTTCAGCTTTTAATTCAAATAGCACCATTAAAAAGCATCGATAGATTGCCAATACCAAAACTAAACTTTAAAAATAAGGGAGTAAGAAAATTTTTTGTAGTTATTCTTCCTGCTATTTTAGCAGGTGGAATAATACAGATTAACTTGTTAGTAGATACTATTTTTGCTTCATTGCTTGAAACAGGAAGCCCAACTTGGCTGTATGTTTCTGACAGACTAGTTCAATTTCCAATGGGTATATTTGCTATAGCAATTGGAACCGTTCTTTTGCCAACATTATCTAAGTTAAATCCTATTACGGAAAAATATAACTTTGTTAATTCTATAAAAAAAGGACAAAGATTCGTTTTATTTATAGGTATCCCGTCTCTCATAGGCTTACTGTTTTGTGCTGAAGATCTAATAAGTACTATTTTCTATAGAGGAGCTTTTACTGAAATTGATGTTTTAAAATCTTCATATAGCCTTATGGCATTCTCTTTTGGATTGCCTTTTTTTATGCTAATGAAGGTATTAACTCCAGCCTTTTTTGCACAAAAGAATACAAAAACACCAATGTATGTTGCAATTTTATCTTTAATTTTGAATGCTTCTTTAAATTATTTACTAGCATTTGTTTTCAATTTAGGTCATGTGGGTATAGCTATTGGAAGTTCAATATCAGCTCTAATAAGCGTCTTCATTCTTGAAATAATTTTGTATAGAGATGGCCTTTTAATAATTCAAAACATTTTTAATAGATTTAACCTAGTGATAATATTTGCAAGTAGCTCCCTTATTATTTTCCTATATCTTTATACTTCGTGGACCGACTTCATAAAATTTAATCAAATAGAAAGATTTTTATATTTATCTTTGGAGATAATAATCTCTATAGCTATTTATTTTTCTATATCAAGATTAATATACAATCGCCCTTTAAAGGAAATGTTTAAATAAAATGTACTTAATTAGAGGACAGCACAATCTTGAACTGTTTAAGTCAAGATTTAAAAATGTAACACTTTCAGGGACTATTGGTAACTTTGATGGATTGCATTTGGGCCATCAGGCTATCTTAGAAAAGATTAAAAATAATTCAAAAAAGTTTGAATCAAGAACAATAGTATTCTTTACAGAGCCC
>MDTB01118394.1_pt1 | contig 26536 bp, 24 predicted proteins | sample 811161 | NCBI WGS metagenome assembly MDTB01 (sample SAMN05326650, study PRJNA326480) | marine metagenome | isolation source: seawater | place: Mediterranean Sea | collected 2009 | reverse complement strand
GGTCAAAGGTACGAGCCACTATTCCCCTACTTTGCTGAGCTGGCTGATGAAGGTGCGTTTCAAGTACTGTCCGATGATTACGTAACCACCGATGCCGGTACCGGCATTGTCCACCAGGCACCAGCCTTTGGCGAAGATGACTTTCGCATCTGGAAGGCTCATGGCCTGACCACGAGCGTCTGCCCAGTGGATATGGAAGGGAAATTCACAAAGGAAGTTACAGATTTTGCCGGACTGCACGTGAAAGATGCTGACAAAAGTATCATTCGGTATTTAAAGGATAAGGGAAGTCTCTACATCCAGGATGTGATCGAACACAGTTACCCATTCTGTCCCCGGTCTGACACGCCGATCATATATAGGACTATCGATTCCTGGTACGTAAAAGTAGAACAGATGCGAGACAAACTGATCGAAGCGAACAACGCGATCAACTGGATTCCTTCGCACATTAAATCAGGCCGGATGGGGAATTGGCTTGCTGGCGCCCTGGATTGGGCAATCTCCAGGAATCGTTACTGGGGCACACCACTGCCGATATGGATAAATGATGAAACCGGCAATGAATTATGTATTGGGTCACGGGAAGAGTTGCTCGAATACACCGGCACGAATATCGAGGATCTGCATCGCGAAAATGTTGACCCCCTGACGTTCACAGTAGATGGTGAGCCCGGAACCTATCGTCGCATCGAGGAGGTCCTGGATTGCTGGTTCGAATCAGGGTCTATGCCATACGCGCAACTACATTATCCTTTCGAGAACGAGGAGGTCTTTAAAAAGGGCTTTCCGGCCGAGTACATCGCGGAGGGTCTGGATCAGACAAGAGGCTGGTTCTATACCCTGATTGTACTAGGGACGGCACTTTACGGTGTTCATCCGTTTAAGAACGTCATCGTCAATGGCATCGTGATGGCCGAAGACGGTAAGAAAATGTCGAAGCGACTGCGTAACTACACGCCACCTTATGACCTGATGGAGCTCTATGGTGCAGATGCCCTCAGGCTATATCTCATCAACTCCGGTTTGGTTCGAGGCGAGGAACAACGATTTGCAGATACCGGGGTCAGGGACATGGTACGAAGGGTTCTTCTACCCTGGTTAAACGCCTTTAAGTTCTTCAATACCTACGCAGCAATCGATGGGTGGAAACCCAGCTCTAATCCGGTCACTACCGAAAACATCATGGATCGATGGATACTGTCTCGCCTGCAGTCTCTAAAGGCCAATATCGCTTTGGAGATGGAAGGCTATCGACTTTACAACGTAGTACCGGCACTGTTCGAATTTATTGATGATCTGACCAACTGCTACATTCGTTACAATAGGCCACGCTTTTGGTCAGAAGAAGATAGTGCCGACAAAGCTGCGGCGTATCAGACGCTTTACACCGCTATTCATGAATTGGGCGTAAGCATGGCTCCTTTCGCGCCATTTTTAGCAGAATCTATCTACCACGACCTCCCGCTAGACATCGATGCTCCCGAGTCAGTCCACCTGTGTCGCTACCCGGAAGCCGACCACGCGTTGATCGAGCCAATGCTCGAGCAAGCGGTGACTCGAATGCAGCACATCGTTTTGCTGGGAAGACAAAAACGCAATCATGAAAAGATAAAGGTTAAGTATCCACTGAGTCGGCTAACCATTATCCACGATGATCCTTCGTTACTTGAGGAGATCGGTAAACTCGAGCACTACATCCTTTCTGAGTTAAACGTGAAAGAAGTTACTTACTCTACGGAAGAAGACAAATACATCGATCTCTACGCCAAACCAAACTCTCCCGTACTGGGGAAAAGACTTGGCAGCCGATTTAAGTCATTCAAGCAGAAAATCGAAGATCTCTCGCCAGCCGATATCGTGAGCCTTCAGGAACAGGGTGAGTTTACGATCGACAGCGAACGTTTTGTTCCCGAAGACATTCTCATTTTTCGTGAGCCTAAGGAAGGTACCGAGGCGCTGTCAGACAGGTTTATATCGATAGATCTGGGGACCACCCTGACACCAGAGCTGATCGAAGAGGGCCTCGCTAGAGAGGTAGTCAATAGAATACAAAAATCGAGAAAAGACGCAGGGTTTAACGTCGCCGACCGAATACATATTTCTTTCAACGCGACGCCTGAGCTTCAGGATGCCATCCTGAACAATCAGGACTACATTAGTCGCGAAACCCTGGCTCTGGATATGACTCAGGAGCAAGAACTGCCGCTATCTTTCGATATCGACGAGCACCAGCTACAGCTAAAACTTCAGGTTATTGACCCAGGGGAACAGAGTTAGGTTAACACCTGCTCACTGAGTGCGGTGTCGACCTGCTCCTGATGATACCCGCTGATAAGAATCACTGGCGTAGTCAGGCCCTGCGACCGAATTTGTCGATAGACCTGCGTGCCAGACATCTTTGGCATGGTGCAATCCAGCAAAAACAGAACATAGCTCGAGCCATCCTCCGCTGCCGCCTTGATCGCCTCCTTCCCATCTTCCCTCGACGTCAGTTGGAAGTGATCGCTCTCCAGAATAGACTCAATCAAACTTCGAATTCTTGGATCATCATCGGCAAGTAATATCTTGCCCTTATTACTTCCGGAACGAAACTGAGTTCCCTTCGTTGGGACGACTTCCTGATACGACAACGCCGGAAGATAAACGGAAAACTCAGAACCACCGCCAAGGGTCGACTGAACATTAACAAATCCTTGATGCTGTCTGACGATTCCGGATATGGAAGACAAGCCCAAACCCTTGCTGACGCCTTTCTCTGAATAAAACGGGTCAAAGATCTTGCTCACCTGCCCTGGGTCCATTCCCGCACCAGAGTCCTCCACGGACAGATAGAGGTACGCGCCCGGACTAAGGTCTGTTGCAAAAAAGCTCTTTCTTAGCAGCGCATCGTCGACTTCAGCAAGTCCCGTGGAAATTTCGATCGTACCAGCTTCCTCTATGGCATCCACTGCATTTGCGACAAGATTCATCAACAGCTGACCAAGCTGTACCTGATCTCCCTTTAAACGGGGCAGATCACGCACTGGTTTTCTAACTAATCGGATTTTCGGAGGCACAATCGAGTTAATCAGACTAGACATATTGTCCAACACTTTCGAAAGGTCCACGGATTCAAACTCCATCGCACCTTTACCAGCGTACACGAGCATTTGCGATGTAAGATCAACGGCCTGGCGAGCCCCCGACATAACCACGTACAGATCTTTCCGAACCTCATTGTTGCCGGGAGTTTTTTCATGGTGAGATTGGCGTAACCAAGAATGCTGGTTAGCATATTATTGAAATCGTGAGCGATTCCTCCTGCCAACACGCCAAGACTTTCCAGCTTTTGAGCCTAAGTAAACTGCAACTCCAATCTTCGATTTTCCTGTTTGTAGCTAGCCAGTTCATCATTCTTAGCCTCCAGACTGGTCATCATCCTATCTGAGGAAATCATTAGCTGAAGCACTCCCACCACAATAGGAAGTAGACAGCTAAAGAGGAAGGTCAAGCTGAATATATAGGGGTCATCAACGACTACAGGCAAAACAAGCTTCACGACGATCACGAGCCCAAGGATACCGGCAAGCAAGTATGTGGATAATGATTCTCTGCGTTCCAACAGGTAGTAAGCCCCGGTAGCAAGCAGGGCTATGGGGCCTGCTTCCGCCAGAAACCACTGGAGTATCGGATAATCGTCAAGCGACATCGAGTACAAAGAGTTTCCAAGGTAAAACAGTACGCATCCGAGGATGAGTTTTATGGGCACGGCTCTACCCATCATATGAGCCAAACAAACCAGCGTTAGAGCTGCAAACGCAACCTCCGCGAGATATCCCAATGCAATAAAAGTGGTGATGGACTTAGTCATTGCCCAGCCGAAGAACGCGATCTGGGCTACCATTTTTGCAATCAACGCTGCATAGGCAAACCTAAGAAATTGGTAATCCAACTTGTTGAAATTATAGATGAGCAAAACCAGGACAATCGCATCCAGGAACAGGATGATACTTACGGTGTATAGTGAGTCCTGCGGGCTCATAGCTTGTTAGCATAATCGGACACGTGGTCAAGTTTCCACGGCGGCATACAAAAAAGCAATCGACGGCTCGCCAACTATACTCTTCGGATCAGGAATCTGGGTGGACGAATTACTAGATAACCCGCTGGCGACTATTGCAGAAGCGATCAGAACAAAAAAGACCACTTCTTTGGCTGTCACACGCGGGTTTCTGGATCGTATCGACATGGTCAATCCCGCGCTTAATGCGCTGGTGTATTCTACTGCTGAACAAGCGCTCAAGTTGGCTGAGAAAGCTGACCTGGCACTCAAGAATCAGGAACCACCTGGCAAACTACATGGTGTCCCTATAACGATCAAAGACTCCCTCGACACCAAAGATGCCATTACAACCTGGGGAACCCTAGGTCGCAAAGACTTCCGTCCAGGACGCGATGCAACCTGCGTCGCTCGACTAAGAGATGCTGGCGCGATCATCATGGGTAAGACTAATACCCCCGAGTTCACAATGTCTTTTCAAACCAGCAATCTTGTATATGGCACCACGAAAAATCCGTTCGATACGCAACGAACTTCAGGGGGTAGCAGCGGCGGTGCAGCGGCACTCATCGCGGCCAACGCCACACCTATGGACATTGGTACTGACACTGGCGGAAGTATCAGACTACCCTGTCACTTCTGCGGCATTGCCGGTATTAAACCAACGACAGGTCGAGTCCCCTGCACCGGCAACGCCCTGCCATCCTCGGGATTGTATGCACCGCTAACACAGCCAGGCCCAATGGCAAGGTATGTTGACGATCTGAGATTCATCCTCGATATCATCCAGGGGCCGGATAATGTAGACCCACATTGTGTACCTGGAGCCACCTACGAATGCGACGATGTAAAAACCATGCGGATCGCATACCACCTGGACAATGGAATCTGTACACCAACTGATTCGATCACATCGACACTCGCGAGCATCGTAGATTTTATGAAGCGTGAGGGCTTTACGCTTTCCGAAGCACGACCAACCGGACTGGAAATGGCTGGTCTGATTTTCCCAAGAGTAATTGGTGCCGATGGCGAGGTATTAAAAGCATTGCTTGAGGACTCTCGAACAGACACCGTTTCACCAAACCTGAAACCCAGCATTGGTCATACCCGCCAGGAACCAAGTGCAGCGGAAATAGCACAAACAATTAATCTTTGGCACAACTATCAGAGCTCGATGCTCGGATTCTTTGACGACTTTGACTTGCTAATATGCCCGGTCAATGCCCGAACGGCACATAAACACGATGAGCACGAAGATCTCAATGCTTATACTTACACCAGCGCCTACAATCTCACGGGTTGGCCAGGAGCAGTCATTCGAGCCGGCCAGGATGAACTTAACTTGCCTATCGGGGTACAGATAATCGCAGCGCCATTTCGAGAAGATCGCTGCCTGACGATGGCAAAGTGGCTGGAAACAAACCTTTCAACATTCGCTCCACCCCCAGTTTATGCCGGTCGACAGGAACTAGAAGCGCAAACGTAAATCCTTTGTAGGGATTACGTTCAACGCATGGACATATCCACTTTGCTAACAGTATGCTACACCGCCACTGTCGAGCATCATAAAAGATGATGGGTTACAAGGAATTACTATGACAAAGCTACGCCTTCTTGCACTCTTTGGTGTGATCGCTGCAAACCAATCTTTTGCGGCATCGCTGCAGGATATCTATGAGCTGGCGGTCGCCAACGATCCTGAACTGGCTGCGGCCGAGGCGACCTTCAAGTCCCAGAGCGAGGTCACAGTTCAAACTCGCGCCGGGCTACTGCCAAATATCTCTGTTAGTGGCAGTTCAGGCGTTGGTGAACGCTGGATTCTAAACAGCGACTTTCCATCAGAGCCATCCGGCTCCCATGGCTGGAATGCCTCACTGAACCAACCAATCTTTCGTGTTGATACCTGGTATCGCTTCCGTCAGGCCAAAGATATTAAGGCCCAGGCGGCAGCAAATTTCGCGGCAGCACAACAGGCGCTTATCGTGCGCGTCGCAGAAAGTTATCTGAGCATACTGGAAGCACAGGCTCTGCTGACCTCTGCACGATCAGACCGGGATGCTTCGAAACGGCAACTGGAACAAGTACAACAAAGATTTGACGTTGGACTCGTTGCAATTACTGATGTCCTTGAGGCCCAGGCGGCTTTCGATGACTCAACGGTAACCGTTATTGAGCAGGAAGGTTTCCAGAATACGAGCTTCGAGGCTTTACTGCGGCTTACAGGAAATCCCATTTCGGAGGTTTCGGGCATTGTCGACGAAATGCCCGTCAACCCACCAGAACCAGATAATGTCGACGCATGGATCGAAAGGGCATTAGTCAATAATTATGCGCTGATCGCCGCCAGAGAAGGACTGAAAGCATCTGAGAAAGACGTAAAAATCGCTAGAGCCGGTCACTATCCCACCATCAACGCGAGCGCGGGTTGGCAACACAACGTCTCAAAAGGAAGGAGTTTTCTAGGAAGCAAGACCAACAATCGCTCCTATGGCATAAGCATCAATATCCCTGTCTATCAGGGTGGTCAGGTCAGGTCCGGAACACGTCAGGCGCAATATGGCCTCGATGCCGCACAACAAAACTTCGACTTTCAGCAACGTACGGTGGTGGAAAACACGCGCAATTTCTTTACTGACATTAACACCGATGTAGCACGCGTCAGAGCAAGACAGCGCAGTATAGAATCCCGCGAGAGTGCATTAGACGCCACAAGGACTGGATACGAAGTAGGTACCCGTAACATTGTGGAAGTACTACAGGCTCAGCAACAGTTGTATCTCGCTCAGTATCAATACGCCAGCGCTCGCTATCAGTACGTGCGCAACAATCTACGTCTGAAAGAAATTGTTGGCAGTCTTTCTCCCGATGATATCTATGCACTCGGCAAGTTCATCGCACCCGCAGAGCCTGTAAAAAGGGTAAACCAATAGTCTCTGCGAGCGACTTGAACTGAATTGTGTTTAAGCGTTCTAAGTTACATTATCAGCCAATAAAGGATCTCTAAGCTTGATCATGTTGAAGTGGGCACTCGCACTAGCGGTAGCCCTTAGCAGCCTGGCACTTATCACCACTGGTAATGGGGACGAGGTGCCCCCAGCATCTAACATCATGCTGACCAGTTATGAAAACAACAACATCAAGGTCTTTAGTGATATCAGCCCTTCCGTTGTATACGTCACTAATACCCAGGTTGTCAGACGACGTTTCTCCTTCAACGCGATGGAGGTGCCCAGCGGTTCTGGAACAGGATTTGTTTGGGATGATAGTGGATTAATCGTCACCAATTATCACGTCATTTACCGTGCGCACAAAGTGTTAATCACCCTACACAATAGCGAGACCTATGAAGCGGAGGTTGTCGGACTAGCGCCGGAAAAGGACATCGCGCTGCTGCGAATCGACGCCCCAAGCAAAGATTTAAAACCCATCCCCCTGGGAAATTCTTCCGAACTCGCCGTTGGTAGAAAGGTCCTGGCAATTGGCAACCCCTTCGAACTGGACACCACGTTGACCGTCGGGGTCGTTAGTGCTCTTGGTAGAGAAATCAAATCGCTGAACAACCGAACGATCAAAAACGTGATTCAAACGGATGCCGCTATCAATCCTGGTAATTCAGGTGGACCGCTGCTCGATTCGATGGGTCAGCTGATTGGCGTCAATACTTCAATTATCAGCCCAAGCGGGGCCAACGCCGGAATCGGATTCGCTATTCCTGTAAACACGGTCAAGCTGATCGTACCTCAGCTACTGGATCACGGACGGGTTTACCGGCCCATACTTGGAGTCGAGATACTTCCGGAGTACCTGGCACCGCGTTTGGGTATTAAGGTAAATGGTGTGGTCATCCAGGATGTCCAGAGAGGCTCCCCTGCCGATCGCGCAGGTATAGTTGGCCTGCAGGAAGACAGAAGACATAATATTTATCTGGGCGATGTGATCATCGCCATCGACGATGAGCCTGTAGTGAACGAAGATACTCTGCTCTCACTGCTGGAAAATTATCAACCCGGCGACAAGGTCAAAGTAACCACCATGCGAAACGAGGAGATTGAAAACTACACGGTGAAACTAGCCGAGCCCCCTAACTAGCCCTGTCCAGACAGCGTGCTAGAACTCTTCGATATCCTCACGAATAAGTTCACCATCAACCCGTAACAGGATCTCCCTGATATTGGCCTGTAGTTGCTGCGATAACTTTGTATTGGCAGCGAGCACCACCAGAACCCAAATCGACCTGTCATGGACATCCTGATAGTCCGATTCCATCACCGCAACAGATGGCATCTTACCAATTCGATCCCTAAATCCCCCCAGACGGGACCGCTTTTCCTTCAAGGAACGGCAACCGGAGAAGTGAAATTCAATCGTCATCATCTACATTTTCATATCGGTTATCACCTTCTTTGTGGTAAAGCGGTCTGTGCCAAAGGGTTTACTCTCCTTGACTAGCCATTTGATAGATTTCATGATCGCAGGATGAAATCCACAACATTATGGCTAACGTGTTTTCTGCTATGCAGTTGCGCGACTGAGCCTGTAACCGCCCCATCGCCAACACCATCAACACCACCAACACCTTCGTCGCCCTCAACCTCCACAACGCCTGAGGCAACGGAGCGTCTTAAAGTACTTCCTCCGGAAGGTTGGCATAGAGTCTACCAATTTAACAACGTTACCAGCAGAGTGGTGGACTACGTCCCGATTGGTGAAACCAGTACAGATTGGAACGCGAAATTGACCTTTGAGTCCTTCACCAGCCTGCCCGACTCAGATCCGGTTGAAATGCTCGCACACGAAGTATTACGAGACGTAGACCGGTGTACCTTCGTCCAACACTTCGAGCTTTTTTCAGGCCCAGAGAATAACTACCCGACTTTAGTTCGTTTGATCATGCGCGGTAAAAACGAAATAACGGAGAAAGGAGAAAGGAGAAAGGAGAAAGGAGAAAGGAGAAATCAAGATAATGAAGGCAATCCAGGGAGAGCAATACTCCTACCTGATTAGACTGGTTAGCCGGATAGAGTCTTTCGAAGTGAATGCCCCGAATTTCTCCAGCCAGATTATCGCAACCTGGTCGACGTGCCTCAAAGGCATTACCCTGTGCGACAGCGCTGAACCCGACCACCCCTGCTAGGGGACAATATCTCACCCAGGTTTGAGCCAAGATCTGGTTCCACACGATATCAAGTCGGCGTAGCCTCAGGGCTATGGAAATCAGCTGGCTTCCCGGTAAATGTCTTTTGTGCGATAGCCCATCTGGGCGACCAATGGATTTATGCATGGAGTGCGAGTCGGATCTGCCCTGGCTGATCAACGGCTGCAACGTCTGTGCCTTACCTTTACCAACTGGAGCAGGCTCGATCTGTGGTCCCTGTCTCACCAGGCCGCCGTCCTTCTCACGAACTAATGCGATTTTCGAATACGTCTGGCCCGTCGACCAGATGATAAAGCGGTTTAAGAACCACGGTAATCTCGCAATGGGTCGCGTCCTTTCCGAACTTCTAGTGACAAAACTTCCGGGATATCCAGGCACGCAGCGTCCAGATACGCTGATTCCGGTGCCACTCCATGCTAGGAAAGCTCGCAAGCGCGGCTTCAACCAATCAATGGAGATCACTTCAAGGTTATCCAAGGCTTGGGAAATACCAATCGATAGGCACTGTCGCCGGGTTCACAACACCGAAGAACAGAAACAGCTAGACATCAATGAACGTTTCAAGAATATGCGCGGTGGGTTTTCCAGCAACACGCTCTAAACCGGTTCGCATATCACGATCGTCGACGATGTAGTAACCACTACCGCCACTGTTGGCGAGCTGTCTCGATTGCTGATGACGTCAGGTGCTTCATCTGTCAGCGTTGTGTGCCTTGCCAGGACCAGATCACCACACTGATCAGCTGTGTTAAAGTCTGGCTTCATTTAGAAGGATTCAATGGGTATGGACTGGGAGTTTATTGATCTGGATGCCAGCTTTGTATCCGGCGTTGTTCCTCCGGATAGCGCGGAAGATAGCTTTCATATCATTATTTCGGATGATGAAATTCTAACTATCGACGGCGTTCATCCGTGGCGACCCCTAAACCGGGATGAGTGGCGCTGGCTTGGCGTTGAGTCAATCGCGGATCACTATCTAGGTCACATTCATGGCGTTCCCGTCTATGCCAATGAACTGGATCCCGAGGCTGATAACCCACAAGGTTACGAGTTTGATACCCTATGGTCCTTTCTAAATCAGGTCGAGCAACCCGTATTCTATCTGGTGGGCAGAGCCAAACAGATAGTAGAGTGGCACCGTAATCACCATTTCTGCGGACAATGCGGTAACGTGACTGAAAGCTCTAATTTTGATCGTTCTCGCAAGTGCCCTTCCTGTAAACAGATGTTCTACCCGCGCCTATCGCCATCGATCATCGTGCTGGTAAACAAGGATGAAGAAATTCTGCTGGCGAAGAACGCAAACAGCCGAACCAATTTCTACAGCACACTGGCTGGCTTCGTAGAGCCGGGAGAGTCGATCGAAGAAACGGTCCATCGCGAAGTCATGGAAGAGGTTGGTATCCAAGTGAACAATCTTAAATATTTTGCTAGCCAGTCCTGGCCATTTCCTAATTCTCTTATGCTTGGTTTCCACGCCGAATACGAAAGCGGGGACATTGTCCTGCAACCCGAAGAGATCGCTGACGCACAGTGGTTCCATTACACAGATCTTCCCCATAGACCTACGATGGTCGCCATATCGGGCTGGTTGATAAACGATTTTATTCGCAGGGCTTCACAGTAACCCCAGTGAGCCATCCTTACGCAACTCTCACCCCTGACGCTGTCATGGATGCCGTCGAGAGCGTTGGCTATCAATGCGACGCTCGCATACTGGAACTCAATAGCTACGAAAACCGCGTTTACCAGGTCGGTATTGACGGTCAGGAACCAATCATCGCAAAGTTCTATCGCCATGAGCGCTGGAGCGATGACCAAATACTTGAAGAACACGTTTTTACACAGAAGCTACTAGACAACGAAATAACCGCGGTACCACCCCTGGTCATCCAAGATAAAACCCTGGTCGTTTACAATGGCTTTCGTTTTTCTCTATACGAACGCAGGGGCGGTAGAGCACCTGAACTGGATGACCCTCAAAGCCTCGAGGTATTGGGTAGATACATTGGTAGAATTCATCGGGTAGGAAGTAGTCGTCCTTTTCAATATCGACCTACCATCTCTGTAGACGAGTATGGTTACGCCGCTCGGGACTATCTGCTAGCCAACGACTTTATCCCTGACGACATTAAAGAAGCCTATGAGTCTGTCGCCACTGGTTTATTGAACGACATGCACGATATTCTAAGTGAACCCGTTGAAAGGATTCGACTACACGGTGACTGCCATATGGGCAACGTACTTTGGCGAGATGAAACGCCGCACTTCGTGGACTTCGACGATTCCAGAAATGGGCCTGCTATTCAGGATCTCTGGATGATGCTTTCGGGAGAAAGGGAGGCGCAGAGCGAGCAAATGCGGCACATATTAATTGGATATCGGGATTTCGCAGATTTTAATTTCGGTCAGTTGCGTTTAATTGAGCCCTTAAGAACCCTGCGAATGATGTATCACTCAGCCTGGATTGCGCGGCGCTGGGACGACCCGGCCTTCCCTCGGGCATTCCCATTCTTCAACACTGCAAGATATTGGTCTGAACATGTTCTTGAATTGCGGGAACAATGGGCGAAACTCTCGGAACCTGCACTACAGGTTTATGTCTGAGCCTTATTTTTAATCGGATTCGCATACATCTGCAGGAAATGTGCTCTTGCCGCTTCCGGGCAGGCCAACAACCTTTGTTTGAACCGCTCCGATAGTGCATCGTTCGCCGTTGGAGTGTTTTCAGTGTCCAGCTGCGAGAACGCCCACTGATTGACCGGAAAAAGTTCCAGGTTCTCCCGCATCTGACGATCCACTTCCAGCGCAACTTCATCCGCCGACGAGTATTCGCCTTTTAGCGGTGTTCCCACAGTCAGTTTCACCCTACCCTTATACCCCCCAAGACCACGAACCAGATTTGCCAGATCTTCGCCTTTAGACTTCTTGTAGCTGCCGCTCCTGGTAATTTCCTCCAGCTCCACGGCCTTTTGCACATCACAGGGATCGTACTCATAAGAAATGGTCGTTGGCACAATGTTGAGACGCTCAGTCAGCTCAGCGAAATCACTCTTTCTTTCGGCCAGCGCAAACATTTTTATGATGGCTGGATCTGTTACATCCATCCCATCTTTGGCACGACCTTCACTCTGCGCAATCCAAATTGAGTGACCATCCTTCAGAGACTGGTGAATATACTGAGATGACTGAAGGAGCCCGGCATACACTTTTTTGGGGCCCTCTTCCGACCGTTTAATAAAGAAACTCTTGTTGAGTTTCATCAAATCCGTCGCAAATGCGATTTGGACGAGATTATCACCAACCGCGATTCGAACCGTATCAAGTCCAGAGACATAGAGGGCATAATCCAGCAGCATGGAATCTCCCGCTATGTCTCGATGATTTCCAACAAACAGGTATGACTGATCCGGATCAAGGTTTTCGATACCGGAGTATTCGAATCCGTCAGTCGTCTCATTAATAATCCGCTTCACGTAGTAGTAAACAACATCCTGGAAACCTTTGACGGAATCTACCGAACCGAGTTTGTATCTGAGATATAAACTGATCGGTAGTCGCGCCAGTGCAGGAAATAGCTGGGACAATCTTGGGTATCTCCAGCGCGCCAGGAAATCCAGCAAGCCCACATCGTTCAAGAGACGACTCAATACTTCAGAAACCTCACGATCAGAGTAAGGTCTTATGTCATCGTATTTGTTATTCGTCGACATCAACTATCCAAAAATAAGAAGAAATCCTGTCAGGGTCATTAACCCCACAACCAATCTGCGCACTATGTTATCCGGAATACGTGAGAGATTTCTGCTGGTCACTTCGGTCACCGCTATCACAACGGGAACGGATATAAGCGCTGTCACCAGAATGCTTACTGTCATCTGGCCTGCAACAGTGATGATGATCGTGCGCACGATACATGAAACAACCAGGACTGCGAGTAGCGTCGTACGTACCACGTCCACACTAATGGGTTGCCGATAAAGATGGTAAGCCCAGGCAGAACCTCCGGAACTGAACAGTCCACCTATGACACCACCCAGTATTCCAAAAACTGAGGTGGATACCTTCCCGGAGCGCTGCACATAAAGTGCCGGTTTTAACAGCAGGAGTATCCCCGCGACAATCACCATTATTCCAAGGAGCACACGGAGAACGAAGTAGTGAACCTCACTTAAATACGTAAGGAGCGCCACACCGATCAACAGACCTGGCATGATCGTTATACAGAGGTAAGTAAGGAAGCTCCTGTCGATGTTCCTGTAGCTGGTTCTTAGCGCAACTGAGGAATTAACGAGCGATATAAGACTAATGACCGCTGCAGAGAATGCGATTAGTTCCAGTTCTAATATTGTCGCACCTGCGATGATCACCAAGCCTAACGCAAATCCGGAAACTGTCTGAACAAACGCACCAAGCACGACGAGCAATAGAAAGCTTACAGTGTTAAATTCCAGCAACGGTTTACCTGGCGCAAGTGCGCTATAAATTAACAGACATTCTAAGTGGAGATAACAGATAAGCAATGCAGACTAAAGCAACAACACAAATAGTCCGGCTTGCTGAGGCACCCCATTGATGTTGTGGGTAAAGACTGCACATCTGCTATTCGTCATCGCCTGGATGGCTGGTCTGTTTTACCTGCCACGACTATTCGTTCACTATGTTGAGGGGAAGGCGGCCGGTGAAGATACCCGGCGACTCGTCATCATGGCACACAAATTGGTGCTATTCGCCGCCATTATGGGGTTACTCGCCTCCTTCTTTGGCATCTGGCTCTGGCTAGGGTATGGCCTGTCCGGACAATGGTTAAACGCCAAACTGGCTTTTGTTCTGCTCCTCATCGGTTATCACATCCAATGCTATCGTTACACCAGAGAACTGGAGCGCGATCTAATCGTTCATAACTCCTTGTTTTTCAGAATATTTAACGAGTCTGCCCTGCTAATCGTGGTGCCTATTTTGATCTTGGTAGTCGTTAAGCCCTTTTAACAGACGAAAAACTCAGAAAAAGCGACGGAATTTCCTGCGATTGTCGTATGAGTAACAGAACACAACGGGAATAATCGACATGCAATATCTGAAAACAAAACTTATCGCTGCGTCTCTTGTCGCAGGAATCATGGCACCCGCAATCGCGCACGAAGGCCCCGCCGAATTGGATACAGACGGTGACGGTCTGATTAGTAGAGATGAGTTCAGACTACCAGAAGATCGGCGACGCCAGCGAATGGACATTGACGGTGACGGCACGATCTCCCAGGAAGAGGTAGCGCAACATCAGGAAGAAGCCGATGCGCGCCAAGCTGAGCACATCGCCAAAAAACGGGAGAAGGCAGCGGAGCGCTTCAATGCAGTCGACGTTGATGGTGATGGTTCTATTACCACCCAGGAAGCGGAAGACCATGCTTTTTGGAGGCTCGATAGAGATGGCGACGGTTACGTTTCGCGGCAGGAATTACGCAAGCAAATGGGACGCGCGGGTCGTGATGGAAAGCGAGGGAAACGTGGTGGCGAACGTGGCGGTGAGCGCGAGCGATTCCTACGCGACTAGGTCACTTCAACCTACCGTGTGAGACTCGCATGTTTTATCAAGAGCAGTTTCAGTATGAACAGTTTCAAAAGGTAAACTCTCTGGATGGTATCCGAGGCAGAATTAGTCCAGCAGCTGAGTTCAGGAGACGAGAACGCCTATCGAATTCTGCTGGATCAGCATCTCGCCTCGATTTCCAGCTACGTTGGGCGCATGATGCATAGCAACGCTGATACACAGGACATTGTGCAGGAGACTTTCCTGAGACTGTGGACTCAGGGGGCACGGTTCAACCCTGAAACTGCCAAGCTAACTACCTGGCTTCACAATATCGCTCACAACTTGTGCGTCGATCATTTCCGAAAGCACAATAGAATGGTGCTCGAAGATGTTAACGACGAACCGGACGAGCATAGTGAACCGGTAAGTCAGCTACAAAACCTGGAGAGTGCCACTCATATCGGTGAGTGCCTGATGCAGTTGCCGGAACGACAACGAAGCGCAATCATCATGTGTCATTATCAGGGGATGTCGAACAAGGATGCTGCTGCTATTCTAGATATATCCTTAGACGCACTTGAATCGTTAATGGCAAGAGGTAGACGTAAGTTACGTAAACTATTGGTGAGCAACCTATGAATCATGAACGATTGATTCAAATTATCCATGCCTATGGAACACATTCAGATCGGTGGCCTGAAGAAGAGCGGAATGCTGCTATTAAACAACTGCAGACAGATCCTGAAGCACAGAAGCTGCTTGCCGATCTGAATATTGTTGATACGGCGCTCGATAAGTTCGGGGTACCAGAGATGCCCCAGCTGAGCGATAAGATTCTGGGTAACCTGCCGCAGCGGCTATGGATTGACCGGTGCCTTGAATGGTTATTGCCATCGGTTGATGAGTTACTAGCCTACTTTTGGAGGCCGGTATTGGCCGCGAGTCTTCCTCTGGTTGCCGGTCTATTGCTCGGTAGTAATCTGTTTACCGTAGAGGTTACAGAGTCGTGGGAAGACGAAATCGTACTTATCGCCCTGGACGAAACCAGACTTGGAGAGTTTGATGAATAAAAGCCGCTGGCTTACTCTAGCTCTGGTCTTATCCTTAGCCGCAAACCTCTTGATCGTAGGTATTTTCGTTGGCCGCTCTATGTCCGGAGCACCGGGGGCAATTCATTTACCACCAAACCTGGGTTGGATGATCCGTCATATGGACCAGCCGACTCGACAGTCTTTACGGAGCGAAATCGAGCAACATTCAAGCGCTATCAGACCTATTCGCCGAGAAATCCGTGAAGCTCAGCGCGCATTTGACCGACTACTGGTCCAATCGGAGCCGGATGTGGAAGCACTCTCCGAAACGCTTACCCGGTTACGTACCGCCTCTGACCGATACCAGCTGGAAACCCATGGCATGATGCTAAAGCTGATGCCGGAGCTTAACGAAGAACAGCGACGTAGCGTATCGAAAACGCTTAGACGCCGACCCGACCAACATCCTCGCCGACACCAAAACTAAACTGTCTACCCCGATCAAAAGCGCCCTTGAGCGTATTATCAACGAGTCTATTGCACTAACCGAAGATGGCTCCTTTCATGCTGAGTACGACCCACATTGGCAATCTCAATGCCAATCCACGGAAGGAAAATGGAAACCGGCACCTCAAACTAACCCAATCAATTTCGCCGGGTTAGCGAACGCATTGGAGACTACAATCCATCCTGACATTACTGCGTACTACAATGCTTTCTGGTCGGGAACCATCGAAACAGAAAGCGAGGAAGGTCAGGTTAGCCTGATCCAGCTCTGGAACGAAAAAGACTTCGATCGATTAGTAGAAAATCTCATCGGCCATGCACTGATGAAACGACGTAGCAAACATCCGCTCACCGTATTTTTCGCCACCGCCGAGCCCAACACCGAGTTATTCCTAAGCATTGATAATGAGAATGGACATGTGCTGCTGGAAGAACCGGGACGAGCGCCACTTCGGCAGGTCGATGAAGACCTCGTTACATTTCTCAACAGACTGACTCCAGTTCCCACCCCGCCTGAGATATATTAGGGAGACTCTGCCTAAGCAAGTTATGTAGAATCCCCCTCGCGCCACTTTACTTGAGCAAACGATGGATCAGATAACGTTACAACCAGTAAGTAAGATCTCTGGAGAGGTCACCCTGCCTGGTTCCAAGAGTCTCACCAATCGCGCCTTGCTGCTTGCAGCGCTCGCTGAGGGTGAGACCCGCATTGTAAATCTATTATCCAGTGCGGATACCGGACACATGATCACGGCGCTTCGCCAGCTTGGCGTCGAAATCACAGATGAAACCGACAGCGCTACTGTCGTCGGCAATGGAGGTCTGTTCCCAACCCCGGAGAACAGCTCATTTTTCCTCGGTAACGCTGGCACCGCAATCAGACCACTTACCGCAATGCTAAGTCTGATCCCCGGACAGTTCATCGTTGATGGCGACCAATACATGCGAGAACGCCCTATCGCCCATCTCGGAGATGCCCTTAAACAACTGGGCGCTTCAATCGAGTACACAAACAAAGAAGGCTTTCCGCCGATTGTTGTAGACGGGGGACATATCGAAGGCGGTTCAGTAGATATCGCCGGCCGCATTTCGAGTCAGTACCTGACCGCACTGCTTCTGTCCCTACCGCTTGCAGAGAACGACAGCACGATCAATGTCATCGGCGAACAGGTCTCAAAACCCTACCTCGATATTACACTCGGCATCATGAAAGATTTCGGTGTCACGGTACAAAATAATCAGCACCAGCAATTCCAGATTCCCGGGAAACAACGGTACATATCGCCGGGCGAATATCTGGTTGAGGGTGACGCGTCATCGGCATCCTATTTTTTTGCCGCAGCAGCCATCAAGGGAGAAGTGACAGTCCGGGGATTGGGTCAACATTCGGTCCAGGGAGACATTCAGTTTCTCGACACGATAGAACAAATGGGCGCCAGCGTTGAACGCCACGACCAACATATAGTGGTTCGACAGGGCGAACTTCAGGGAGTCGATGTTGATCTTAACCACATCCCTGACGCAGCCATGACCATAGCCGTGATGGCACTCTTTGCAAAAGGAACCACACGTATTCGAAACGTCTATAACTGGCGAGTCAAGGAAACCGATCGCATGACAGCGATCGAAACAGAACTCCGCAAACTTGGTGCCAAGGTCGTCACCACCGACGATTCAATCACCATTGAGCCACCAGAAGAAATAACCCGCGCTGAAATTGACACCTATGGCGATCACCGAATCGCAATGGGCTTCTCTCTCGCCGCGCTGGGAGACACACCAATCACGATCAACGACCCGGATTGCACAAGCAAGACGTACCCCAACTACTTCGAAGAATTCGCCTCAGTCTGCGCTTAGCTCTTGCGCCGACCGAGCCGGCGGAGGGGTACTTCTTTGCTCCAATCGTTCCCCGCCTTACGGAGACTTGCGTTTATGCCTTCGGGCGCGGCATCAAGACCGCTAAGCCCTTTATGTAGACGGCATTGAATCAACCTCTGAGCTGGTGGGAGGGGGGTAATGTTTCGCGACGCGAACATAGCGAACGGCCGCCGAGACCGCCTATGGCAACCCCGACATCACACCGCCCAGGCGGCCAACGAGGGCACAAACGAGACTCTCAGCAAGGCCGAGAGCGAGCGGCGCGAAACAGTACCCGCCTTCCGCCAGCGGACCATTCAGCGCCACGTAACTTGCGCTATCTAGCCGCCTTCCAAGGCAAGCAAAAACGTCTTCGCCGAAAGGCCACCACCAAATCCCGTCAGACTACCATCAGCACCAATCACCCGATGACACGGAACGACGATAGGAAATGGATTCCTTCCGTTGGCCGCGCCAACCGCACGCACCGCTTTAGGATTACCAATCACCTCAGCGATTTCCATATAGCTTCTGGTCTCACCATACGGAATACCCCGCAGGGCATTCCACACAGACAACTGAAATGCCGTCCCTTGCGGCCTTAGTTTCAATTCAAAGTTCCGTCGCTTACCCGAAAAATACTCTTCAAGCTGCGTTTTGACTTCAACAAAAGCACCGTCACGCAGAACCCAGTCCGCAGCAGGATCAATTCTGCCCTTCCCCTCAGGAAACGAAAGGTAACTAAGTGATTCACCTTCTCCCGCCAAAAGCAGCGGACCAAGTGGTGACGCCCAATAAGTAAACTCCATCAAACCTCCATCGCGTGGCGCGACAGATACATACATGCATATGCTCGCCAAGGACGCCAGGCATCGGCGCGCTCAAGTAAAGCCTTCTCGCCATCGATATTAAGATACGTCTTAGCCATTTTTTTTTATGACAAGGTCCGTCCCTATAAACGCGTCAGGATTATTAAGTGCGCCGCATCAGAATGTATTCCGCGGTCCATGGACCAATGCCAGGGAGATCAAGCAACTGTTGCCGCAAACAATCCAGGTCCGCATCAAAATCGACCCTCCCCTCACGCACAGCACGCGCAAATTCGCTGATGGCAGTTGCTCTCGCTTTGGGCATCGGCAGTGCTTCTACATCAATGTCACAAAGTTGCTCCGGTTGAGGGAACTGCAAACAAAAGGGCGACCGTTGCCCGTAGTTCTCAGCCAGACGTCCCATGATGGTAGTTGCCCCTTTAACTGAAATCTGTTGTCCGACGATCGCCCTTATCGAGGTCTCAAACGGGTCCCATGCCCCCGGGAGCCGAACACCCGGATTCTTTCGCACCAGCCTGCCAAGATCCTTATCCCGACAGAGTACTTTCTCAATTTCACTTGGAATCGCATCGAGATCAAACAAACGTTTTACCTTTTCCGCTACACCGATCAATGATGCAGGACTATCCAGCAACAATTGGCAGGATATGTAATCAGCTCGTTTGGTCAGCGTTATTTGAGCGGGTTTACCCTCAAGCTGTATCGATCGCGAATACTGATCAGCGGTTACGGTCTCGACACCCGGTATCGCTCGTGCCGCAAAAAAGCCAATAAGCCCTCTAAAATCGAAAGGTGCTCTAAATGGCAGCGACATTGTCAGAGTCCCTTCTGAACCCACAGAAGGTTTGTTCCGCAGAGAATTTGGGTTTCGGCCATAAGTCTTTTTGAAGTGGTCATTAAAGCGGCGTACGCTGCCATAGCCCGATGACATCGCTATCTCGGTCATGGGCAGGTCGGTTTCATCGACGAGTTTCTTTGCAAACTGCAAACGACGAGTTTTTGCGATTGTCGCGGGAGAAGCGCCCAGGTGCTTGCTGAACAGCCGGCTCAGATGTCGCTCGCTCACGCCAAGCCGTTCACATAGCTGTTTAACGCTCTGCTCATCCAGCGCGCCCTCTGCAATCATTTGTAGCGCGCGTGACACTGTTGTCGACGTACCGCGCCACGCTGGCGTACCTGGCGACACCTCCGGGCCACACCGCAGACAGGGCCGGTAACCCGCTACCGATGCAGCTGCAGCTGTTGGGAAAAAAAGTGACGTTAGTCGCTTTTGGTAACCTGACCGGGCAAACCGGTCGACAGTAAATCCGAGTGGTTTTGACACCCACGAAAAAACGACCATAGAATCGAGGGTCCCTCGATTGTCTTGATTTTTCAAACGCACGATGATCAATTAACATATTCAAAAACGTTTGTACTCTGCTGCTGGTGATCCGACACCAGTAATATTAGTACTGGCGTCATACTCATACTAGCCAGAAACAGACCTGGTATTTTCATGTATCGAACATTGGGCTTAATAAACAACCCTGAAGGTATGCTGAAGGGCCAGGACGTCGTTCGGTTCGAATACCTGCATGACCAATCATATCTGGATCAGCCGCCACTCGAGCTTACGGTTATATGTCAAAACCGAAGCACTGGGCTGCACGGAGTAATCGTTTCACACGACCGCGTCCCGGAGGGCATAGTTGGGGAGACCTTAGAACAGATAGCGTCGCAACTTGATGCTCAAGTGGTGAATTTCACCGCACCCCTGCCTCTTACACCCCTTGGGATTCCAAAACCCTGGGGGGAAGAAATTTGGTATACGGGGATGGAGAAACGCGGTGTCTGCACAATGGCAAACATCCCCATCCCGTGGGTTCTTGATACTTTTCCGCAGATCGTATCGGGGCGAAACTACGCGCCTCCCATCCTACTTAAGGAATTGAAACCGCTGGCGGATGCTGTCAAAGGAGATCTTTATTTCGAAGCCCATGCAGATAAAAAAGAGGTCTATGTGGTGACCGAAGTCGATCAAAAGGCCTGGCCAGACGGCATAGGAAAGATTCGTTTTGGATTCGACAATGGGAAACGAAGCCAATTTGAATCGACGGAGGCTTTTGCAGCCGCTTACCTGAAAACGGTACAAGATTATTGGCAAGTAAGATCGGCACTGGATGCGGGAGAAAACGCAGATAAAGGAAATGAACCAACGCTGCGCCAGGAAATGGAATCATTTACCTCACTTCGAGACCTTGAACCCGGAGATGTGGTTCAGGTCCCGCCCCTAACACCCCACTCACTGCAACATGGCGTTACCGTCGTTGAATTCCAGACACCACATTACGAGCGTTACATTCTATCGTTCGCTCAGAAGGTCCTGACGCAAGATCACTGGGATACGGAAGACGCGCTCGATCGGATCAGCTTCGCTACAGACACTCCGCTTGCAACCAACCTGGATAATGTCATAGCAGATTTTGACGAGTTCAGTGTAAGGCGTCAGCGTATGCAACCTGGCGAATCAGTGGACCAGCCAGGTGGCACCTACGCAGTCATAATGTGCATAAAAGGTGAATTTCGAATTGCCGACACGCGGATACCTGAATCGGCGGCTTACTTTCTACCCGCTGAATGTTCTGAAAAAATTGAAAGTGACACCGACAGTGTGTTGTTACTGGCGGTGCCGAAATGATCAGGGCAATAGTTCTTTAACAGCGTCCCGCTCTTCTTTTAATTCTGTTTCAGAATCCGTCATTTTCTGACGACTGAAATCAGAGATATCAAGCTCCTGCACTATCGACCAATCTCCACCGTCGCACACGCACGGGAAGGAGTAGATCAACCCCTCATCGATACCATAGCTGCCATCAGAGTAAACACCCATACTGACACGCTCGCCACCTGTACCCTGTACCCAGTCTCTTACATGATCAATAGCAGCATTGGCAGCAGATGCTGCGCTGGACAGGCCACGGGCACTGATAATCGCGGCGCCACGTTGTTGTACGGTTGGGATAAAGTCTTGCTCGATCCAGTTCTGATCCACCAATTCCATCGCCGCTTTGCCACTGACAGTTGCATGATTAATGTCCGGATATTGGGTTGCAGAGTGATTTCCCCAGATGGTCATTCCCTTAATCTCAGTCACATGAGTTTCGGTTTTCTGGGCCAACTGCGTTAGCGCACGATTGTGATCCAACCTCGTCATGGCAGTAAATCGTCTCGGATCGATATCAGGTGCATTTCTTTGGGCAATTAGGCTATTGGTATTTGCCGGATTGCCCACAACGAGAACTCTTAAGTCGTTCGCGGCATTATCATTCAACGCTTTACCCTGAACAGAAAAGATCTGTGCATTCGCTTCCAGCAAATCCTTGCGCTCCATGCCCGGGCCTCTTGGCCTTGAGCCTACCAACAAGGCAATCTGGGCACCGGAGAAGGCAACGTTAGGGTCATCAGTCGCAACAATTCCCTGCACAAGCGGAAACGCGCAATCGTCCAGCTCCATAACCACTCCTCCAAGTGCCTCCATAGCAGGGGGTATTTCAAGTAGCCGCAATATGATGGGTTGATCGGACCCAAGCATCTGCCCAGATGCAATCCTGAACAACAACGAGTAGCTAATCTGTCCGGCAGCACCAGTAACTGCTACCTTTATCGGTTCTTTCATTTACCTATTTCCTTTTGATCTCGATACATCGGAGTGAAGGCGCAGGTTAATACCAATACACCGCGGTGACAACCGACAAGACACCGATGTGACAACCAACAAGTAGAAGGTCGTTAAATTATTTGATTTAGCCTTGTCCATTATAAACCCATGATTCATTAGTTCATTTAAATCAGTAGCTTACAAACCAAACAATAGGCGTGCATCATGCCGAAACTCTTGACTTTAATTGCTCGAATGGTATTGTGGGCGACCCACTTCACGTTCATAAACCGGTGTATTGGCGCGGACTAAAAGATTAATTCGCACCTGTATTTCGGTGATGATATTTGCAAGTGTTACCTGAGGGAGATAATGACAAACAAGACAATCCCCGCACGTCTTGACGGGCTGACCGGCTATCCGAACGCAACCGGATTGTACGATCCGCGATCTGAAAAGGATTCCTGCGGCGTTGGCTTCGTAGCCAACATTAAGGGTGTCCCAAGCCATCAGATTATGCTGGACGCCTATCACATCAATTCCCGGATGGATCACCGTGGTGGTTGTGGTTTCGAGGAAAATACCGGAGACGGCGCGGGAATACTTACCGCACTGCCCCACTCCTATTTCCAAAAAATCGCTGGAGAAATGTCCATCTCTTTACCGGAGAAAGGACAATATGCGGTGGGCAATATTTTTCTACCTCAGCTTAGCGACGAACGAAAAATCTGTAAGGACACGATCGAGAAGGTTATCGCTGAAGAGGGCCAGAATATTCTAGGTTGGCGTACAGTCCCAATAGATCCGGATGGCGCCGACATTGGGCCTGCGGCAAAGAGCGCCATGCCACTTATCGAACAAGTGTTTATTGCGTCCACGTCAACGGACCCTGAAGCATTTGAACGATCTCTTTATGTAATCCGCAAACGTTTCACCCGTACATTACGAGGAGAATCAGATCTTAGTCAGGCAAATCAGCTGTACGCTTGCAGCTTGTCCTGCAGAGTAATCGTTTACAAAGGAATGCTGACGCCAGGACAGCTATTTCCCTTCTTCTCAGACCTGGAAGATCCTGACTACGAATCTCACCTGGCGATGGTCCACTCAAGATTCTCGACCAATACTTTCCCATCTTGGGACCGCGCACAACCCAACAGATTCATGTCTCACAACGGCGAGATAAACACGTTACGCGGGAATGTAAACCTGATGACTGCGCGCCAGGGTGTTGCCCAGTCCTTAGCATTCAATGACATCAGCAAGCTCTTTCCTATTGTAGAGCCCGAATGTTCTGATTCCGGTACTTTCGACAACGTGCTGGAGTTCCTACTAATGTCAGGTAGATCACTACAGGAAGCCATCATGATGATGATTCCCGAAGCCTGGCAGGCCGATGAAAACATGTCCGCCGAGAAGCGAAGCTTCTATGAGTATCATTCAGCGGTAATGGAACCCTGGGATGGACCTGCGTCGATCGCGTTTACCGATGGAAAGTATATCGGCGCCGTCCTTGACCGAAATGGCCTTAGACCTTCGCGTTACTACCTGACCCATGACGACAAGGTGATCATGGCCTCAGAGGTCGGCGTACTTATGGTTGACCCCAGCAATGTAAAAGCCAAGGGACGCCTGCAGCCCGGCAGAATGTTTCTCGTCGACTTTGAACAGGGGCGCATGATCCCGGACGAAGAATTGAAAGCAGAGTTCGCCAGCCAGCGACCCTATGGAAAATGGCTTGAAGAACAGAAGTTACATCTAAGTGATGTGCCCGCAGTTAACGAAGAGTTAAAGTTTGATCCCGAGACGCTACTGCCGAGGATGCAGGCATTTGGCTACACCGTCGAAACCATGCAGTTCATGTTGCTACCACTAGTTACTGAAGCTAGAGACCCCCTGGGCTCCATGGGCAATGACTCTGCCCTGGCATGCCTCTCTGACAAGTCTCGTATGCTCTATGACTACTTCAAACAGTTATTCGCGCAGGTGACAAACCCACCCATCGATTCAATCCGCGAAGAAGTCGTTATGTCGCTGGAATGCTTTATCGGTCCCGAAGGAAATGTTGTTGAAACAACTGAGCAACAGGCGCATCGACTTTGTATACCCCACCCGATACTTTCTAACGAAGAACTGAACACACTTCGGGACATGGATTATCGAGGCTGGAAAACCCAGGTTATTGACGTAACCTTCGACAAGTCAGGTGGCGAAGTCGAAATGCACAAAACTTTCGATCGAATCCGTAAGGAATCATCGGATGCCATCGCCAACGGATATTCCCTGATTATCCTTTCAGACCGCAACATTGGTCCTGATCGAATGGCAATAAGTGCACTCGCCGCTTGCGGCGCAGTGCACCATCACCTGGTTCGTGAGCACCAAAGAACACAAATCGGCATTATCGTCGAAACCGGAGAAGCACGAGAGGTCCATCATCATTGCCTGCTAGTTGGCTTCGGCGCTGACGCCATCAATCCCTACGTTGCCTTCGAGGCACTGTGGCAGGCACAGCTCGATAACCTGTTGGATAGTAGCGAATACCCGGATATTCAGACCATCGTTGAAGCCTACAGAAAGGGCGTTGCCAAGGGCATGCTAAAAGTAATGGCAAAAATGGGCATCTCCACACTTCAGTCGTATAAGGGCGCTCAGATTTTCGAGGCAGTAGGACTCGCAGATGACATCGTTGATCGTTGTTTCGTAGGTACGGCCAGCCGTATTCAGGGCGTTAGCTTCGAGGTGCTATACGAGGAAATGAGCCGGCGACATGAATTAGGTTATCCATCCAGAGAAGCGAACATCATCCCGGTATTGCCTAACCCTGGCGACATACACTGGCGCAAAGACGGTGACACCCATATGTGGGATCCAACCGCCATAGCTAACCTGCAGCTGGCAGCAAGAACCAATAGTAGCGATGCATACTGGCAGTTCGCTGAGCATGCAAACAATGTCGCAACCAGGAACGCTACTCTGCGAGGATTATTGAAGTTTAAAGAAGGGTCATCAATCCCGCTTGATGATGTCGAACCCGCAAAAGAAATCGTAAAACGCTTCTGCACCGGTGCTATGTCCTTTGGCTCTATTTCAGCCGAAAGTCACGAAGCGCTAGCGGTCGCCATGAATAGAATCGGTGGCAAATCAAATACCGGAGAAGGCGGCGAAGACCCGGATCGATTTACACCGCTTCCTAATGGAGATTCGAAACGCTCCGCCATCAAACAGGTTGCCTCTGGTCGCTTCGGCGTTACCATCTGGTACCTTGCAAACTCCGATGAACTTCAAATAAAAATTGTTCAGGGTGCGAAACCTGGAGAAGGTGGAGAGCTTCCGGGTGGCAAAGTTGACAACTTCATCGCCAAAATTCGTCACTCGACACCCGGTGTTGGCCTGATCAGCCCTCCTCCACATCACGATATCTATTCGATCGAAGATATCGCCCAGCTGATCCACGACCTCAAGAATTCCAACCCAGAGGCGCGCATCAGTGTAAAACTTGGTTCAGAAATAGGCGTCGGTACGATTGCTGCTGGTGTCACGAAAGCGAAAACAGATCATCTTGTCATCGCTGGTCACGACGGTGGTACCGGAGCGTCGCCAATAACGTCGATAAAGCACGCAGGACTGCCCTGGGAGCTCGGTCTGGCAGAGACCCATCAAACACTCGTGATGAACAACTTGCGCTCGCGCGTCGTACTTCAGACCGACGGACAAATTAAAACCGGCCGGGACGTTGCCGTCGCAATATTACTAGGCGCAGAAGAAATGGGCTTCGCAACCGCGCCGCTAGTGTCGTTAGGTTGCATCATGATGCGTAAATGCCATCTAAATACCTGTCCGGTCGGAATCGCTACCCAGGATCCGGAATTGAGAAAAAAATTCGGCGGCAGCCCGGAGCACGTGGTCAACTATTTATTCATGGTCGCCGAAGAGCTCCG
>MDTB01111474.1_pt1 | contig 26536 bp, 24 predicted proteins | sample 811161 | NCBI WGS metagenome assembly MDTB01 (sample SAMN05326650, study PRJNA326480) | marine metagenome | isolation source: seawater | place: Mediterranean Sea | collected 2009 | reverse complement strand
TCGATTACTGGATATGTGCCGCACTGCGGTCAACGTTTTCAGCGATTCCTGTGGTGCAGTAATTATTGCGCGCTCTGAGGGTGAGCAGACTAAGCTGACCTAGCGTGCAGGCCAAGGGGCCTACAGCTCAGACTAATAACCACTCATACCTACGATGTTGTAGCCGGCATCAACATAAGTCACTTCACCGGTTATGCCGCTGGCCAGATCGGAACATAAGAATGCTGCAGCATTACCAACCTCTTCAATCGTTACGTTTTTGCGTAGCGGAGCGTTTTGCTCAACATGTTCCAGCATTTTACGGAAATCACCAATGCCTGCCGCCGCTAAGGTTCTGATAGGGCCCGCGGAGATACAATTCACGCGAATGCCATCGGGACCCAAGGCATACGCCATGTAGCGCGTATTGGCCTCCAGGCTCGCTTTTGCCAGACCCATGACATTGTAGTTTGGCATGGCTTTCTCGGCACCCAGGTAGCTCAGTGACAGAATGGCGCTAGCATGCCCCTGCAGCATTGGTCGAGCTGCTTTGGCTAATGCCGTAAGGCTGTAGCTGCTGATGTCATGGGCCATCATTGAACCCGCTCGGGTGGTGCGCTCAACGAAGTCGCCCTCAAGCTCCTCTTTGGGCGCAAAGGCCACCGAGTGAACCAGAATATCAAACTCACTCCAGTGTTCGCCGAGTTGTGTAAAAAGCGCACTGATATTGTCATCGCTGGCCACATCGCATGGCAAAACAATAGAGCTACTGCAGTCCTGAGCCATTTTTTCTACTCTGGATTGAAGTCGATCATTTTGATAGGTGAAGGCTAATTCGGCGCCCTGTTGATGCATGGCCTGGGCAATGCCCCAAGCGATGGAACGATTGCTGGCCACGCCGATAATGAGTGCTTTTTTGTTCTCCAGAAAGCCCATGATTTCTCCTATACAGTTCGCTTTATATTAATGGATTGATTATGCTGTGACTTTAAATTTATTCTTAATCTAGGCTAAACTCTAAATTATACATGGCCAAACATTTTCATGGCAGTTAGAACACTTATTAATCTGATCTTTTTAGCTTTGCTCCTGTTGCCAGGTTGCAAAACTGCCCAGTGGAATAACCCATATCGTGCGCAAGATCAGCAACTGGATGTGATTTACACCTCCTTTCAAGAACGTCCCAAAGAGCTGGATCCCGTTAAATCCTATAATGCTGCAGAATATGAGTTTATTGCCCAGATTTACGAGCCTCCGTTGCAGTATCATTTTCTCAAGCGACCCTATGAGTTGATTCCTCTGGCAGCTCAGCAGCTGCCAACCAGAACCTATTATGACCAACAGGGTGAAATCTTAGCAGACGACGTTGACCCTGCACTGGTCGCTTACACCGAGTATGTAGTGACAATACAAGACGACATTCGCTATCAACCTCATCAGGCGCTGGCGAAAGACCAGCATGACAAGTATGTCTATCATGATCTCAGTATGGATGATTTAGAATCCGTCCATGTATTGTCTGATTTACCTGTGCAGGGTACACGACAATTAACAGCGCATGATTATGTCTACCAAATCAAACGTCTGGCGCACCCTAACTTGCACTCACCTCTGGCGGGGTTGCTAGCGAACTACATTGTCGGTTTTGCTGATTACCGAGAGCAGGTGCTCACCGCCATGGAACAAACACCGGGGCAGTGGTTGGATTTGACAGACATTGCAATGGAGGGTGTGCTAGCACTGGATGAGCTGCGCTACAGTATCCGCGTGCAAGGTGTTTATCCACAATTTATATATTGGTTGAGTATGCCGTTTTTTGCTCCCATCCCATGGGAGGCTGATAAGTTCTATAGTCAAGCAGGGATGAAAGAGAGGAATCTGTCGTTTGATTGGTATCCGATTGGCACCGGGCCTTACATGTTGACAGAGAATAATCCAAATTTACGCATGGTCTTGGAAAAAAACCCCAATTTCCATGGCGAGCGTTATCCCTCTGAGGGCGAAGCGGAGGATCTGGCGGCCGGGTTATTGCAAGATGCCGGTCAGGCGATGCCTTTTGTCGATAAAGTGGTATTCAGCCTTGAGAAAGAGAGTATTCCATATTGGAATAAATTCATGCAGGGCTACTATGATACCTCGGGGATCAGCTCTGATAGTTTTGATCAATCCGTTGAGCTTAATTCCCAAGGTCAGTTTGCGCTCACAGATGAGATGCGCAGCAAAGGGATTAGCTTGTCATCAGCCGTGGCGACCAGTCTCTACTATCTGGGTTTTAATATGCGTGATCCTGTGGTCGGCGGTCTGGATGAACGGGCGCAGTTGCTCAGACGGGCGATATCGATTGCCGTAGACTATGACGAATTCATTTCTATTTTTAGGAATGGACGAGGCGTGCCTGCACAAGGCCCTATACCTCCCGGTATTTTTGGTTATGAAGCGGGTGAGGCTGGGCATAACCCTTATATTTATGAGTGGCGCAATAATCAATTGCAGCGGCGTTCGCTTGAGCACGCTAAAGCATTGATGACACAGGCTGGTTATGCCCAAGGCATTGATCAAGAAACGGGTAAACCACTGATCCTATATTTTGATACGGTAAGTCGTGGAGCAGATACCAAAGCGTTACTCAACTGGATGGTTAAACAGTTCGCCAAAATTGATATCCAGCTGGTTATTCGTGGCACAGATGGCAATCGCTTTTTCGATAAATTAAATCAGGGTACTTTCCAGATTTATCAACTTGGCTGGAATGCAGATTATCCTGACCCGGAAAACTTTTTCTTCTTGTTATACGGGCCTAATTCAATTCTTGTTTCTAAAGGGCAAAACTATAGCAACTATGAAAATCCTGAATTTGACCGCTTGTTTGATCAAATGAAGAACATAGAGAATAGTCCATTACGCTTAGAGATTATCAAGAAGATGAATGACATTGTGCGTGCAGACGCGCCCTGGGTGTTTGCATTTAATCCGAAATCATACTCACTTAGCCATAGCTGGTATAAAAATGTAAAACCGAATCTGATGGCCAACAACACCATGAAATACAAACGTGTCGACGCCCAGCAACGCGCCCAAGCTCGTCAACAGTGGAATTCACCGATCGTGTGGCCGTTGTATGCACTGCTGTTGTTGTTGCTGTTGTTAATCGTGCCTGCAGTCAGAGGCTTTTATCAAAGGGAACGAGCGACAGGGCTATGATTAGTTATATTATTCGTCGCGTGTTGTATGCCATACCAATTTTAATTGGTATCAACGTCATTACATTCTTACTATTTTTTGTAGTGAATTCGCCCGATGATATGGCGATGAGTCAACTCGGTCAAAAATATACAACCGAAAAACAAATCGAGGACTGGAAGCGCGAGCGCGGCTATCACCTACCACTATTTCATAATCCATCAGTAACAGGCATGGCACAGTTGCAAGAGACTATTTTTTATCAAAAATCAGTACGCCTGTTTGTATTTGATTTTGGCAGTTCCGATAGTGGACGTGATATTAGTTATGACATCAGTCAGCGTATGTGGCCGAGTTTAGCTATTGCTATTCCTAATTTACTCGTCGGCTTGTTAGTGACTATTTCCTTTGCCTTGTTGATTGCATTTTTCCGCGCTACCTATATTGATTATTGGTCAGTGATTATTTGTGTCGCGCTGATGTCTATCTCCACCCTGTTTTATATTATCGGCGGTCAGTTTGTGGTCGGTAAACTCATGAGAATAGTACCAATATCAGGTTATGATATTGGTCTGGAAGCTATCAAGTTCCTGCTATTGCCAGTGATCATCGGTATCATCAGCGGTATTGGTGCGAGTACACGCTGGTATCGCACTATCTTCTTGGAAGAAATGAATAAAGATTATGTGCGCACAGCACGATCCAAGGGTGTCTCAGAAACGCGCGTAATGTTTGCACATGTTTTAAGAAATGCCATGATCCCTATTTTGACCGGTGTGGTTGTGGTGTTGCCCTTATTGTTTATGGGCAGTCTGTTGACGGAAAACTTTTTTGGTATACCCGGCCTGGGTAGCTATACCATAGATGCGATCAATCGGCAGGATTTTGCCATCGTGCGCTCCATGGTGTATCTCGGTTCAGTGTTATATATCATCGGCTTATTGCTGACGGATATATCATACACGCTGGTCGACCCACGGATACGCTTGAGCTGACGCTTATGCCTTTCCAACCAGTCATACTCATTACCGATGCGCTGTTTTTTCTGCTGACTGCAGTGTTGGTAATTTTTGTTTTGATGATACGCACACGACCCCATCTAAAACGACCTTGGCAAAAAGTCATCCAGCGATCTACTGGCGCGGTCTCACTGTGTGTATTGTTGACTTACTATGCGGTTGCGTTGTTGGACTCAATGCACTTTCATCCACGCTTGGATACGCAGGTCGCCGCAGAGTATCAATATGCCAACGAAATTGTCAGTGTGTTAGATGTCATCATGACACCGATGCGCACGCAAGTAGAAAAAACATTTTCTGCACCGTTGTCAGCATATTCATTTTCTAAAGAAATGATCCAATACGATGATGGTCGGGTTGAGCATGTCTACCCGCGTTTGAAATATGGTGGCGCTCACCTGTCTGATCCAGGCATTGAAAAATTAGCTGATTTAGGACAACTGCTGTTACGTGGCATCGCGCTCGGGCTATTCGGCTGGGCCGTGATTATGGGGACTTTTATTTTGCTTAGCACGGCCTCTTCTGGCCAAGCACTCAAGCATCAGCTGCACACGATGATCAAGGATAAAAGTGATTATCCCATTGGCGCCGTGAGTGTCACCTTGGGGCTGATCGCCGTGCTCATCGCTAGTAGTATGGTGGTGGGTTCCCAGTACCATCTATTCGGCACCGACAAAGTCGGTCAAGATGTATTTTATCAGGCCATCAAGAGTATCCGCACCGGGGTATTAATTGGCGCGCTCACCACCCTGGTGATGTTACCTGTGGCAATTATCTTGGGCTCTATGGCGGGATTTTTTCGGGGCTGGGTGGATGATGTTATCCAGTATATTTATACCACGCTTAATTCGATTCCGAATGTATTGCTGATCGCAGCTTCAGTGTTACTTATTCAAGTGTATATGAACAATAATGCTGACAGCTTTGATAGCTTGACTGAGCGTGCTGATATGCGCCTGCTTTTCTTATGCTTGATTTTAGGTATTACCAGTTGGACAGGCTTGTGTCGTTTGCTCAGAGCTGAAACTTTTAAGCTACGTGAAATGGAGTATATTCAGGCCGCAACTGCGTTCGGTGTCAGCAAATACAAGATTCTTGCACGCCATATCATGCCTAATTTCATGCATATTGTTTTGATCACCGTAGTTATCGATTTCAGTGGATTAGTGTTAGCCGAGGCCGTGCTGTCTTATATCAATATTGGGGTTGATCCTGCCACCAATAGTTGGGGCAATATGATTAACCAGGCGCGTTTGGAGATGGCTAGAGAGCCTGTCGTGTGGTGGTCTTTAAGTGCAGCCTTCATTTTTATGTTCGTATTGGTGCTGTTTGCTAATTTATTCGCCGACGTGGTCCGTGATGCCTTGGATCCCAGAGTTTCAGGTTCAGATTGATGAACACACTATTACACATCGATAATCTTTCGACTGATATTCAATTATCGGATCGCATCATCCCTGCGGTTAAGCGGGTGTCACTGCAGGTCCATCAGGGTGAAACAGTTGCCCTAGTGGGTGAGTCAGGTTCAGGTAAATCAATCACGGCTTTGTCGATTGCACGTCTATTACCCGATGCGGGTCGCGTGACCTCAGGTCAGGTGCTGTTACATAATGAGAATCTGTTAGCGAAGAGTGAACGTGCAATGCGCTCAATTCGTGGTAATCGTATTGCCATGATATTCCAAGAGCCAATGACCTCATTGAATCCGGTCGTTAAAATTGGCCAGCAGATTATAGAGTCTATCCTGCTGCATGAACGCCTCAGCAAGACGCAAGCAAAACAACGCTGCTTGAGCTTGTTGGATGCGGTTGGGTTACCTGAGCCGGCGCGTAATATGGCGGAATATCCGCATCAACTCTCTGGCGGTATGCGCCAACGGGTAATGATTGCCATTGCCCTAGCTACCAATCCTGAACTGCTCATTGCAGATGAGCCAACTACGGCTCTGGATGTCACCATTCAGGCGCAAGTATTGGCTTTACTCAAGTCGCTCCAAGAGCAACGCAATATGGGTATGATTTTTATCACCCACGATCTGGGGGTTGTGCAACAGATTGCTGATCGAGTTATCGTTATGCGCCATGGAGAGATTGTTGAAAATGCACTCAGTGCAGATTTCTTTAAAGCACCACAACATGCATACAGTCAACAGTTATTGAATGCCTTGCCCAGCATGGAAAAGCGTGGCTTGAAATTGTCCGACCACACCCACTCTGTTGACCAACAGAATTCAGCCGACTTTTGTCAGCAAGCAATACTCAAAGTTGATCATCTAGTTGTTCATTTCCCTATCAAGGCCGGTGTACTGAAAACTACCGTCGGTCATGTCAAGGCAGTCAATGGCGTATCTTTTGAATTAAATCCTGGCAGAACATTGGCCTTAGTTGGTGAGTCGGGCTGTGGCAAGACGACAGTGGGTAAGAGTATTTTGCAGTTGCTTAGTGTGACTGCTGGCGCGATCGAATTCAGTGGCGATAATCTACTCGCCCTTAAGGGTGAACAGCTACTCAACAAACGACGGGATTTACAGATTATTTTTCAGGATCCTTATTCATCCCTTAATCCACGTATGTTGATCGGTGATATTATTGAGGAGGGGATGATTGCCTTGGGTGCTGACAGTCTAGCTAGCGAGCGTTCGGCAGAGATCGACGAGCTTTTACATCAGGTAGGATTACCCGAGGATGCCCGCAATCGTTACCCACATGAGTTTTCGGGTGGCCAGCGGCAACGCATCTGTATCGCGCGCGCTTTGGCGGTCAAACCCAAAGTGATTATATGTGATGAGCCCACTAGTGCCTTGGACGTGTCGGTGCAAGCACAAGTCCTGAATCTGTTGAAGGACTTACAGAATAAGCTGGGTATGAGTTATCTGTTTATTACTCATGATATGGCTGTGGTGAGTTACTTGGCAGATGATGTCGCAGTAATGAATGAGGGCGTCATTGTTGAGCAAGGGTCGGTGCAGGAAGTATTAACCCAACCAAAGCATGCCTATACGAAGAGACTACTATCTGCGGTACCACATGTCTCCACAGGGTAGTAGAGCATGTTTGATTTAACAACTATCAGAGTCTGGTATGAGACTTCGGCCGGGCGTCTGATTTCATCTGCGGTAGAAAAACACCTGCGCCAAATCACCGCATGTATGTTTGGTTATGTAGCAATAGAGGTTGGTCACAGCTTCGTTGGGCGCGATCTCCTGAGTGCTTGTACCATCCAAAAAAAGTTTTTAGTTGATCGTTCAGACTCGGCCGACATTAAAGCCAGCCCGGCCAGCCTGCCAATTACGTGTGATAGTGTTGATCTTTTTGTTCTCCCCCATACCCTCGATTTTACCAGTAAGCCACATCAGATATTGCGCGAAGTTGAGCGCAGTCTGGTTGCGGAAGGTCACTTGATCATGATTGGTTTCAATCCATATTCATTTTATGGATTGTGGCGATTGTTCCTGTCACGGACCAAAGTAGCCCCTTGGAATGCTAGCTTTTACAGCCCTCGTCGATTGCGTGATTGGTGCTCATTGTTAGGATTTGAAGAAATAGACATGCAGTATGTTGCTCACTTGCCTCCATTTAAACGCTTACAACGATGGCAAAAGCTAGCGCCTATCAGATCATTTTTGGAGCAGCATTTCACCCGCTCAGGCGGAGTGTATATTTTAGTAGTGCGCAAGCGTGTGGCGCGCTTAACGCCCTTAAAGCGGGTATGGCCGACCGCCAATGAGCTGCTCCCGAATAAAGTGCCTAATCCTGGGTTAGGACGCAATGTGAAGATGTATAATCATGACTAAATATGTAGAAATATTTACCGATGGTGCCTGTCGAGGTAATCCCGGGCCGGGGGGCTGGGGTGCACTATTGCGCTATAATGATCACGAGAAAGAGCTCAAGGGCAATGCTGCTGAAACGACCAATAACCGGATGGAGCTGCAAGCAGCAATTGCGGCGCTGGCATCGCTCTCGCAGCCCTGTCAGGTTAAGCTGACAACTGATTCACGCTATGTCATGGATGGTATCGAAAAATGGCTACCGGCGTGGAAACAAAAAGGCTGGAAAACAGCTGCTAAAAAGCCAGTCAAAAATGAAGATTTATGGCGTTTACTAGATGCCCTCAATCAGCAGCACAATATCCAATGGCAATGGGTCAAAGGGCATAGTGGACACACTGAGAATGAAAGAGTGGATGAGCTGGCGAATCAGGCTATTGATGAAATGCAAACTCAGGGTAATTAGACGAGGCAGAGTATGAGGCAAGTTGTACTTGATACCGAAACTACTGGACTGGAGGTCAGCGATGAACATCGTGTCATAGAAATCGGTGCAGTTGAAATTATCAATCGAAGCGTGACAGATCGCTTCTATCACCAATACTTAAATCCAGAACGTGCGATAGATGTTGGTGCTCAGGAAGTGCATGGTATAAGTATCGAATCCTTACAAGACAAACCGCTTTTTGCCGACGTGTGTGAAGAATTTCTGGACTTTGTCAAAGACAGTAATCTAGTTATTCATAATGCGGCATTCGATGTCGGTTTTTTGGATCATGAGTTGCATTGTGTAGGTCATGCAATAAAAAACATAAAACAAATATGCACGGTCACAGACAGTTTGTATGAGGCACGCAAGATGCACCCTGGCCAACGAAATAGTCTAGATGCTTTGTGCAAACGTTACGATATAGATAATACACATCGAGAGCTACATGGCGCTCTCCTGGATGCGCAAATTTTAGCCGACGTGTATCTGGCGATGACCGGTGGTCAGGTCGACCTAACGCTGGGATCAGAGCTGTCTGCTCATGCACATAGTCGAAGTGCCACTAATCAGTTAACGGCCAAAGTGCATCAACTAAAAGTAGTCCACGCTACTGCTGAGGAATTAGCGGAGCATGAGAAATTACTTAAAAAAATATCAGACAGTGCGGGAGATGCATTGTGGCAGCGTGAACACAATAAGCACTGATCTACTGATTTTTCATCAGGCGTGCTTTTTGGCGTTGCCAGTCACGATCTTTCTCAGTTGAGCGTTTATCATGTTGTTGCTTGCCTCTAGCTACGCCGACTTCCACTTTGGCACGCCCCTTATGCCAATACAGTTTGGTAGCGACTAAGGTATAACCTTTGCGTTCGACGGCACCAATGAGTTTATCAATCTCATGCCTGTGCATGAGTAGCTTACGTATTCTTGATGGCTCGATGTTTAAATGTGCGGCAGCTGTTGCCAAGGGCGTGATATGGGCGCCGGAAATCCATGCCTCACCTTGCTTAATGAAAATATAGCTTTCGGTAATTTGAATACTTTTAGCGCGCAGACTCTTTACTTCCCATCCCTCCAATACCAATCCCGCCTCTACAGTCTCTTCGATAAAATAATCGTGACGGGCTTTTTTGTTGAGTGCAATGATGTTCTCTTGCGACGCATTTTTATTTTTTTTCATGGGCGTAGTATAAGCTGCAACTTGAGCAAGTGCGATTGTCGCTTGAGTGTGCGCACAAAATTCATCAAAATGGTCGCTCACTTCAATCGTCTAATGTTATGCCGACGCAAAATAGCTCGATCCATGGGGAATGGTCGTCACGCCTAGCCTTTATCTTAGCCGCCGCAGGCTCTGCTGTCGGCCTGGGCAATATCTGGAAGTTTCCTTATATGGCGGGGGAGAACGGAGGAGGCGCATTCGTGCTCGTCTATTTGGCTTTCATCGCGCTATTTGGCTTGCCCATAATGATGGCAGAAGTGCTGCTGGGACGACGTGGTCGTCAGAGTCCAATCAATACTCTCAAATCGCTATGTCAACAAGAGCAGGTCAGTAAGCTGTGGAGTGTCATTGGCTGGAGTGGGATGTTAGCCGGTGTGCTGATTCTGTCGTATTACAGTGTTATCGCTGGCTGGTCTTTGTTTTATGTGCTGGAAAGTGCCGCTGGTGGATTACTGGCAATCCAGGAACAGGCGGCAGAAGACTTGTTCACTAATTTATTATCTGATCCGGTCACACTGGTTTTTTGGCATTCAATTTTTATGTTCATGACCATGGTGGTGGTTGCTCGCGGTGTGAGTAATGGCTTAGAAGTTGCTGTCCGATTCCTGATGCCTATGTTATTCGTTTTAATCCTGATTCTAATTGCCTATGCCATCTCTCAGGGTGGTTTTCTGCAAGGCTTACAATTCATGTTCACGCCGGATTTCTCTAAGCTCAATGGGGATGTTCTGCTCGATGCCATGGGCCAGGCTTTTTTCTCGCTCAGCTTGGGCATGGGGGCAATTATGATGTATGGCTCTTATTTGCCACAGACAGCTTCTATCAGTAGAACCACTCTAGCTGTAGCCATTGCAGACAGTAGTGTTGCGATTTTGGCTGGCCTAGCTATTTTCCCTATTGTCTTTGTCAATAATCTAGCGACTGCTCAGGGACCGGGTCTAATCTTCAATACTTTGCCGTTAGCATTTGGGCAAATGCCAGGCGGGATAATTTTTGGCACCTTATTTTTTCTGTTACTTGTATTTGCGGCGTGGACATCCTCTATTTCCCTAATAGAGCCGGCGGTGGCATGGCTGGTTGAGACAAAAAAACAGAGTCGACTTAAAGCCAGTATAGTATGTGGTATTGTCACTTGGTTGATTGGTTTGGGCACAGTGCTATCGTTTAATCACTGGGATTCCATCACTCTATTTGGCAAGACTGTATTTGATTGTTTGGACTATCTCACATTCAATATCATGTTGCCTCTTGGTGGGCTGTTAATCGCACTATTTGTCGGCTGGGTGATGCGTGAGCAAGCAGTGAGAGAAGAAATCAACCTGCAGCAGGAGATGGTCTATCAGGTATGGCGTGTATTGCTTAAATATTTCACGCCGATCGGTTTGGTAGTCGTATTTCTGAGTGCAATTGGGATAATTTAATATGCCAACTATTAGTCGAAGTGCACTGGTGCCGCACAGTGCTGCGCAGATGTACGCGATCGTGAATGATGTCGAGCACTATCCTGAATTCGTCCCATGGTGCTCTGGCAGTGAATTCAAGATGCTGGCAGATAACCAAAAACAAGCGACCTTACATTTCTCGCGTGGCACCATTAAGACAGCATTTACTACGCGTAATACGCTGACGGAAGGCGAGATTATTGCTATGCAATTACTGGATGGCCCATTTAAACAATTACATGGCGCTTGGACGTTCACCGATATTGATGATATCGGCTCACGCGTTGAGCTGGCGCTTCAGTTTGAGCTCTCTAATCCCATGCTAAAAATTGCACTGGAGGCGTTCTTCAATCAACTATGTGATCGCATGGTTAGTTCATTTGTTGAGCGTGCTCGCCAACTTTACTAGTCGCCCGACTACTTCATTCAGCGCATGCTTGTCGACGTTATCTATATTGCACCCAAGCACGAATTTTATAAGTCTGTAGCACTGCCGCAGGCGGCTAATGTGGAACAGGCAATTTGTCAGTCGGGTATTCTGGAGCAGTGCAGGCACCTCACTCTGAACACGCTCTGTATCGGTATTTTCAATAGCATAGTTACGCTCGATACAGTATTGCAGGATGGTGATCGAGTCGAGGTTTACAGCGATCTGGTCATGGATCCTATGCAGGCCAGACGTCTGCGTGCGAAGGCTAGCGCGGGTTGAGATTAGTCCAGCGCGTCAGTGGCATTGCCGGAAGATGTTGATTGTGCGTCAGGCAGGCTATTTTTCCTCACCTCTACAACTTTATCACCCGCAAAAAATACACTCAGATGGTAACGCTCGGTGGTGCCATAATCTGGGATCAAGAAATACAGATAATCCCAGCGATCTGGATGAAACACGTCGGTGATTAGTGGGCTACCCATCAAAAACTTAACCTGATTCTTGTCCATGCCCACTTCAAGTTGTGCGACTTTTTCAGGATCAATCGCATTGCCTTGTTGAACATCTATTTTGTGGATGGTGAACAATCTACTCTCACAAGCGGGTAGGCTGATGACAGCACTAATAAGTAGAATGAAGGGAATCAGTTTGACCATATTGTTGAGTTTTATCGAGTTGATAGATTATTGAGTCGCAGTTTCGAGCATTTCCTGCGCATGCAGAAAAGTATTTTCGGTTAGCTTAACACCACCAATCATACGCGCAAGCTCTGTCACTCTGTGCTCATGCTCGAGATACTCTATGGCCGAGGCAGTGTCCTCGTCCTCAGAATATTTATTGACCCGATAATGATGATGAGCGTTGGCGGCTACCTGCGCTAAATGAGTGATACACATGACTTGTTTATGCGCGCCGATATCACGTAATGCCTTTCCTACGACTTCGGCAACAGCACCTCCGACACCAGAGTCAACTTCGTCAAAAATTAATACGGGCACCTCAAGTTTATCTATGGCAATCATCTGTATGGCCAAGCTGATACGTGCTAACTCGCCCCCAGAGGCAACTTGAGTGAGTGGCAGCATATTTTGACCGGGATTAGTTTGAATATTGATCACGATTTTATCCAGGCCTGAGCTGGTCAGCTGCTTGAGAGGGCTCACCTGGATATCAAGTTTGGCTTTCTGCATGCCCAGTCTTGCCAGCGCTTGGGTGATTTCGGTGCTCAATTTTCCAGCGGCTGCAGATCTGTTGTTACTGATCTTTTCAGCCAATGCCATAGTCTGCTGTTCTGCTTGCTGTAATTGGCTGGTCAGGCTATCTAAGTCACAATCAGGCTGCGTTAGACTGTCCAACTCTTGTCTGAGCCGCACATGTAAGGCGGGAATCTGTGCGGGCGCTATTTTGTGTTTGCGTGAAATCTGATCGATGATCGATATGCGTTCCTCAGTGTCCGCTAGCGCTTGAGGATCCAGACTGACTTGTTCAGCATAATTGCTGAGCTCGCTGGCGGCTTCATCAATTAATGTCACCGCCTCCAATAATGCTTGATGGGTATTAGTCAGTGATGGATCCTCTGCCAAGCACTGTTCGACTTGATTGCTAAGCTGATTGAGTTGGCTACTAATATCCTCATTATCATCATTGCGCAAACGATGTCCGGCTGTGGCAGTGACCTGTTTGAGCTGCTCTGCGTTAGCCAGTCGACTGAGATTTTGCTCCAGTTGGGCAAATTCATTTTCGGCTAAACTCAACTGATCAAGTTCTTCTACCTGATAACTCAGTAGCTCTATTCGGGATGAAATTTCGCTGGCATTGTCGCGTAATTGTTGCACGCGTTGCTGCAAAATTTGCCAGTCGTGATGTAAGTTCTTTAATGCCGTAAGCTCATCGCTGTGGCCAGCAAATTGATCGACTAACTCTCGTTGCGTGGAAGTATGCATCAGAGATTGGTGCGCATGCTGGCCGTAGATATTGATAATACGTTCGCTAAATTCTTTTAACGACTTTAAGGGTACTGGCGTGTTGTTGATGTAAGCCCTTGATTTACCATCTTTGCGTATTACCCGGCGCAGGATACATTCAGACTCCGCCTCGAAGTCATTTTCGATCAGCCAATTGAGGATGTTTGAGTCATCTGCCAGTTCGATAACTAGGACGATTTCCGCACTGTTCTCGCCTGCTCGAATTAATCCATTATCAGCGCGATCACCCAACACAAGGCCGATAGCATCGATAATGATGGATTTACCGGCCCCGGTTTCACCCGTAAGCGTACTGAGACCACTAAAGAAATGCAGCTCGAGCGATTGGATAATGGCAAAATTCTGGATGTGTAACGATTTCAGCATAATACTAAGGTTGCTGACTCCAATTTAATTTCTTGCGCAGCACATTAAAGAAAGAATAGCTGTTGGGTTGGATTAGGATTAACGGTTTCGCCGACTTTTCTATGGTTATGCTGTCATTGGGCTCAAGCTCAGATACGATTTGGCCATCAATCGCGGCCACCCCTTTAAGCGAATTGGTCGCTGAATATATGATCTCGATCTGACTGCTGTTATCCACCACGATCGGGCGATTACTCAGAGTGTGCGGGCAGATTGGTACCAGGATGGTATTTTGAGCGGTAGGGTGCACAATTGGACCACCACCAGATAATGCATAGGCAGTAGAACCTGTCGGTGTAGATACAATCAAGCCATCTGCTCGCAGAGCGTTGAGGAATTCACCGTTAATATTTGTTTCTAGGTCTATGATGCGCACGCCTGTGAGGGCATGGGCAACAATATCGTTAATCGCATAACGCTGAGTGAGTAGCTGCTGATCGCGACGAATAGTTGCGGTCAGTACCGCACGTTTTTCCTCAAAATATTCACCATTAAGAATCTGTGTAAGATCTTGCTGCATATTCTCAGGCAAGATATCGGTCAGAAAGCCTAACCTGCCGCGATTAATCCCGATGATCGGAATATCGTGACTAATCATCGACTGAGCGACTGCCAGCAGGGTGCCATCACCACCCACTACAATCGCCAAATCAATCTCTGTGTGCATATCCTGGACATCGACGCAGCTAAGTGTGTCCTGCGGCATACAGGCCAGCACATTCTCGTCAATCACAAGTTTGACATTGCGGGCGGCCAACAGCGTGTATAAGGCACGAACGGTATCGATAACCTGAGGATCGTTGTGTTTGGCGATAATGCCAATTGTTTTAAATTGCGTAGTCACAGATTAAATATGCTCGGTTATTGCGCTAATAACTATGAATATAACGCATACATTACCTAGATTCAGTTAAGTATCCAATTTTCTGTCAATGTAATATAAGATTGATGTGTTGGCATTAGAAATATTCGATGCATGGCGATCATGCATGGCTAAGGAGAGATCGGTCCGATGGAACAACAGCTGGATGCGCGCGCGCAGCACTTATTCAGAGTGCTGGTACAGAGCTTCATTCAAGATGGACAACCAGTAGGCTCCAGAACGCTCGCGCGTGTTTCCGACTTGGATGTAAGCCCAGCGACAGTGCGTAACATAATGTCTGATCTGGAATGTTTGGGTTATTTACACTCACCGCATACTTCGGCTGGGCGGGTGCCAACTGCTCAGGGTTATCGCTTGTTTGTCGACACCATGTTGGAAGTCAAACCGCTTAACTCAGAATTGGTATCAGGTCTGAAGTCACGCCTGAACTCGCCTCAGGGTAGCGCTCAAAGTGTCGTGGAAACGGCGACCAGCCTGTTATCCTCCATGACGCATATGGCAGGTGTGGTGACAGTGCCGCAGTATCAAAAGGCGGCCTTTCGCCAAATTGAGTTCCTGAGCTTATCTGATCGACGGGTATTGGCGATTTTAGTCGTCGATAAGAAAGAGGTACATAATCGTATTATTGATCTTGAGCGAGACTACAGCTCCAGTGAGTTGCGTGAGGCTGCCAACTACCTGAACGAAATTCTTGCTGGCAGAACGTTGCAGGATGTTCGCAAAGTGCTGTTACGTGATCTGGACGATGTGCGCCATGATATGGATCAGCTGATGCGTAATGCAATCACTCTGGGTGAGAAGATATTTGCTGACGAAGAGGATGCATCGGGCAACTATATTGTCGACGGACAGACCAACTTAATGGAGTTTGAAGAACTCTCCAGTGTGGACACTCTGCGTGGCTTATTTGAGGCCTTCAACCATAAGAAAGAAGTGCTGCATTTGTTAGATCGTTGTATTTGTGCCACTGGCGTGCAGATCTTTATCGGCAGTGAGTCGGGCTATCAAGTATTTGATGATTGCAGCGTAGTCACCGCGCCTTATCAGGTCAAGCCAGATGTTAAAGGTGTCTTGGCAGTGGTTGGGCCGACCAGGATGGCCTATGATCGCGTCATCCCGATAGTGGATGTCACCGCAAAGTTGCTCAGTGAAGCCTTGAATTTAGATTGAAAGCCCCCACCTTCTGGATTACCTGAGGCATCAATTCCAAGGAGGCAGTATGTCTAATACCCCTGATACACCAAGTGACGTTGATAATGATCAACAAGACAATATAGAACTTGATCTGCAACCAGTGCCTGATGATAGTGAGATCAAGGCACAAGCCGACCAGCAAGCAGTGGCGGAATTAGAACAAGCGCTGCAAGAGGCGAATGATAGAGCCGACGCTAACGGGGATATGCATATGCGCTCACTCGCTGAGTTGGAGAACGTTAAACGACGTGCACAAAAGGATATTGAGCAGGCGCATAAATTCGCCTTAGAAAAATTCAGTATTGACCTGCTGGCAGTTAAGGACAGCCTGGAGTTAGGTCTGAGCGTGGAAGATGCTGATGTCGAGAAAATCCGTGAGGGCACGGAATTAACCCTCAAAATGCTCACTCAAGTGCTGGATAAATTCAATATTGTGGAACTCGACCCGGTGGGTGAGACATTTGATCCTAACCAGCATCAGGCGATGACCATGCAGCCGTCCTCCGAGCATCCACCAAATACGGTTATTTCAGTAATGCAGAAGGGCTATCAGTTGAATGATCGATTATTACGTCCTGCCATGGTGATTGTGTCCAAGGCTGATGATTAAAACAGGCAAATTTATATACTCAGGGCTTGAAATATCAAGCACCGCCCCGATATTAAAAAACATACAAATGACAACTGAATGGGCTGTGTGTGCACAACCATTCATACCGAATAGATAATTTTGGAGCAAGCAAATATGGCAAAAATCATAGGCATTGACTTAGGTACTACTAACTCATGTGTATCGGTGATTGACGGTAGTAAGTCAAAAGTAATCGAAAACAGCGAGGGCGATCGAACCACACCTTCGATCGTGGCCTTTAGTGATGATGAGGTGTTAGTTGGTCAGTCAGCTAAGCGTCAAGCAGTCACTAACCCAGAAAATACTTTTTTTGCTGTTAAGCGCCTGATTGGACGAAATTTCCAAGAAGAGGCAGTGCAAAAAGATATTAAATTGGTGCCATATAAAATTATCAAAGCTGATAATGGCGATGCATGGGTCGAGGCGCATGGTAACAAGATGGCGCCCCCAGAAATCTCCGCACGCGTACTCATGAAGATGAAGAAAACAGCTGAAGAATACCTCGCTGAAGAGGTCACTGAAGCGGTGATTACTGTGCCGGCATACTTCAATGATTCACAGCGTCAGGCCACTAAAGACGCAGGAAAAATCGCAGGTCTGGACGTCAAACGGATCATCAATGAGCCCACCGCAGCAGCATTAGCCTATGGTATGGATAAACAAGAGGGTGATCGTAAGATCGCCGTTTACGACCTTGGTGGTGGTACCTTTGACGTCTCTGTTATCGAGATTGCGGCGGTCGATGGTGAGCATCAGTTTGAAGTACTATCAACTAATGGGGATACCTTCCTTGGTGGCGAAGATTTTGACCTACGCTTAATCGATTATCTGGCTGATGAGTTCAAAAAAGATCAGGGTGTTGATCTGCACAATGATCCGTTGGCGCTGCAGCGTTTAAAAGAAGCCGCTGAAAAGGCCAAGATAGAATTATCGACATCGCAACAAACGGAAGTCAATCTGCCATACATCACGGCCGATCAAAGCGGCCCTAAGCATTTAAACATTAAAGTGACCCGTGCCAAGCTGGAGTCTCTGGTAGATGATTTGATTCAGCGCACCATTGAGCCATGTAAGGTCGCCCTCAAAGATGCAGGTCTGACTGCCTCAGACATCGACGACATTATCTTAGTGGGTGGTCAAATCCGCATGCCTAAGGTACAGCAAGCAGTGCAAGATTTCTTCGGCAAAGAGCCACGCAAAGACGTTAATCCTGATGAGGCTGTGGCTATGGGCGCGGCCATCCAGGGAGGCGTGCTTGGTGGCGACGTTAAGGATGTGTTACTGCTGGATGTCACGCCATTATCCCTCGGTATTGAGACTATGGGAGGTGTTATGACCAAGCTGATTGAAAAAAATACCACCATACCCACCTCGGTATCGCAGATCTTTTCCACTGCTGAGCATAATCAAACCGCTGTGACAGTCCATGTCCTTCAGGGTGAGCGTACTCAGGCCGCGGATAATAAATCACTCGGTAAATTTGATTTGTCTGACATACCACCAGCACAGCGTGGTGTTCCTCAGATTGAAGTGAGTCTGGACATTGATGCCAACGGTATTCTTAATGTGTCCGCTAAGGACAAAGCGACCAACAAGGAACAATCTGTTGTCATCAAGGCTTCCAGTGGTCTGTCGGGTGATGAAATAGATCAGATGGTCAAAGATGCTGAAATACACGCCGAGGAAGATCGCAAGTTCGAAGAATTAGTGACTGCGCGTAATCAGGCTGATGCTATGATTCATGCCACTGAAAAATCATTGACAGATCTTGGAGATAAGGTCAGTGCTGATGATAAAACCAGTATTGAAGCGGCGATCAAAGATCTGCGCGAGGTTGTGGATGGCGATGATAAAGAAGCTATCGAGGTTAAGACTGCAGCCTTAACTGAAGTGGCTGGTAAGCTGGCTGAGCAAATGTATGCTGATAATGGCGACGCTCAGGCAGAACCGTCCGAACAAGAACAATCCACTGATGCTGATGATGTCGTGGATGCTGAGTTTGAAGAAGTTAAAAACGACAAGTAGTTGTCACTAGCAACCCAGCAATCAGCACCACGCGCTTTGCTTTTTATGCTGGTCTGACTGCTGCATGGTGATGCTTTTTGAGATGAGTCCGAAGTTAATTCATTGACTTCGGACTTTCTTGTATCTGGAAAACAATTTTAGAATTATATACGCATGGCTAAAAGAGACTATTACGAAGTACTTGGTGTCAACAGGGACGCGACTGAGGCTGATTTGAAGAAGGCCTATCGCCGTCTGGCGATGAAGTATCATCCTGACCGGAATGAAAATAACGCCGAGGCAGAAGCTAAATTCAAAGAATCCAAGGAAGCCTATGATGTTCTCTCTGATAGTCAGAAGAGATCAGCCTATGATCAATACGGACATGCGGGCGTTGACCAACAAGCCGGTTTTGGTGGGGCTCAGGGAGCTGCCGACTTCGGTGATGTCTTTGGCGATATGTTCGGGGATATTTTTGGTGGTGGTGGCGGCGGCGGACGCGGTGGGCAAAACCGTGCTTACCGCGGTGCAGACCTGCAATACCGCCTTAATCTCACTCTAGAAGAAGCGGTATTTGGTACCGAAAAAAAAATAAATGTAACGTCCAAACAAAGTTGTGAAACTTGCTCTGGCACTGGCGCTAAGCCAGGTAGCAAGATGGCGACCTGCTCCACTTGTGGTGGTTCTGGACAAGTTCGCATGCAGCAAGGTTTCTTCTCCATTCAACAAACCTGTCCTAAATGCCACGGGCGTGGCAAAGTCATTACTGAGCCCTGTGTTAGCTGTCATGGTTCAGGCAGCGTTGAACGTAAGCGTACTCTGTCTGTAAAAGTACCGGCGGGTGTTGATACCGGGGACAGAATTCGCTTAGCTAATGAAGGTGAAGCGGGTGAAAATGGCGGCCCGGCTGGCGATCTCTACGTGCAAATAAACGTCAACAAGCATCCTATATTTGAGCGTGATGGTGAGCATCTGCATTGTGAAATCCCCATCAGTTTTGTTACCGCTGCGGTGGGTGGAGAGGTCGAAATTCCTACTTTAGATGGCAAAATTATGCTTAAAATACCCCCAGAGTCTCAAACAGGGAAACAATTCAGGCTGCGTGGTCGCGGAGTGAAGCCTGTCAGAGGGGGCTCGCAAGGCGATTTATATGTGCATGTATTGATAGAAACACCCGTTAACTTAACCAAAAAACAAAAAGATATTCTGGCTTCATTTGATGAGTCCCTCCAGCAGGGTGGTGAAAAACACAGTCCTAAGTCTGACGGCTGGGGAGCAGGTGTGAAGAGTTTCTTTGAGGATCTAAAATTCTGGTCAAAATAAGCAGGGTTGATTAGCTCAATTATGACAACATATATCACGATCAATGGCGCAGGCGGTAGAATGGGGCGTGCTCTGGTGCAAGCTTGCTGTGCCAGCGAACATACTACCCTGCTAGCGGCAATGGCACGCGCCACAGCGGATTGTTGTGGCCAAGATGCGGGAACTGTCGCAGGCATCGACAAACAACATGTTGCTGTCATCAGTGAGCGCAGCGCTATTCCACAACAACCCTATATCTGGGTTGATTTCACGTTGCCTGACGGCGTTCTGGACGCGCTCGCTTTTTGTACGCAGGAGAGAGTGCCCATGGTGATCGGCACCACCGGGTTGAATGCTGAGCAAAAAGATTTGATTGAGGATGCCAGTCATACTATTCCGATCGTGTTTGCCCCGAACATGAGTGTAGGTGTTAATTTATGTCTGAGTATTCTCAAAACTGCCGCGCAGACCTTAGGCCAAGACTACGATGTCGAGATCGTCGAGGCCCATCACAAAAACAAGCTCGATGCACCTTCAGGGACAGCGTTGCGCATGGGTGAAGTGGTGGCCGATGCCCTTGATGTGGAGCTGCAAGACAACGCCGAATTTGTCCGCCATGGTAACCTAGGCCAGCGTAAAAAAGGTGCGATCGGTTTTCAAAGTGTGCGCGCGGGCGACATAGTAGGCGAGCACACAGTTACTTTTGCAGGGATCGGGGAACGGATAGAAATTGCGCATAAAGCCAGCAGTCGAATGACTTTTGCTCAGGGGGCAATGCGTGCGGCACATTGGTTATCGGGCCAACCCGTCGGGCTCTATGATATGCAAGATGTATTGCACTTGAAGACATAAAATTCTCTATCGGCAAACGCTAACTTGCAGTACAATCAGCGACATTAAAATTATAATAAGCGGGGCTTCTTAGCAGGAGGCCCCGTTTTTTACATGTACGACTAGGAGGAAATGGTTGAGATTGCCCGCGTATCTGGTACTTGAAGATGGAACCATTTTCCAAGGAAGCTCAATCGGTGCTGACGATACAACCACTGGCGAGGTGGTGTTTAATACTGCCATGACGGGTTATCAGGAAATCCTGACAGATCCCTCATACTGCAAACAAATCGTCACCCTCACTTACCCTCATATTGGCAATGTTGGCGTCAACAGTGAAGACTGGGAATCAGAGCATGTGCATGCCGCGGGTCTAGTTATTCGAGATAGCTCAATCGCACATTCAAGCTGGCGTTGCCAACAAACACTGGAAGATTTTCTGCGCGCCCATAATATCGTCGCAATCGCTGATCTTGATACTCGCAGTTTGACTCGCCGATTAAGACAGAAAGGTGCCCTCAATGGCGTCATTGCCAGCGGGGCATGTGATCCTCAAGAATTAATTCCTCAGGCGCAGGCTTTTGCCGGTCTGAAAGGGATGGACCTCGCCCAGCAAGTCACGACAGATAAAGCCTATGCATGGCAACAAACATCCTGGTCAGAAAAGCATGGTCACCGCTCGCCAACGTCGCCAGCAGATGCGTTCCGAGTAGTGGCACTGGATTATGGAATTAAGCATAATATTTTGCGGCTGCTGACAGACTTGGGTTGTGCCATCCAAGTATTACCCGCCAAGACGAGCTTTGCTGATATCCAGGCACTCAAGCCAGAAGGTGTTTTCCTATCCAACGGCCCGGGTGATCCGGAGCCTTGTGATTATGCTATAGCTATGATTAAGCACGTCGTTACTGCTGATATCCCTACGTTCGGTATCTGTCTGGGGCATCAGTTGTTTGGCCTAGCTTGTGGGGCAGAGACCGTAAAAATGAAGTTTGGACACCATGGAGCCAACCATCCGGTTAAAGATCTTGCTACCGGTCAGGTCATGATTAGTAGCCAGAATCACGGTTTTGCAGTGGACGAGAACTCATTGCCAGAAACGCTGATTGCTACCCATCGCTCCTTGTTTGACGGCAGCCTGCAGGGTCTACGCCACCGTGATCATCCTGCTTATGGTTTTCAGGGGCATCCTGAGGCCAGTCCCGGGCCACACGATGTGCGCGAGTTATTTCAACCTTTTATTGCAGCTATGCAAACACGACGCGGTGCCTCATTCTGATGGCTAAAAGAACAGATATAAAATCAATTTTATTAATTGGTGCTGGCCCTATCATTATCGGCCAAGCCTGTGAGTTTGATTACTCTGGTGTGCAAGCATGTAAAGCACTGCGTGAGGAGGGCTATAAAGTCATCTTGGTGAACTCTAATCCAGCCACCATAATGACAGATCCCGATACGGCTGATGTCATCTACATTGAACCTATCACCTGGCAGACTGTGGCAAAAATTATCGAGTATGAACAGCCCGATGCGTTGTTGCCGACCATGGGTGGTCAGACAGCGCTCAATTGCGCCCTGGATCTGGATCGTGAGGGTATTCTGGCAAAGTACCAGGTAGAGATGATCGGCGCTTCCAAGCAGGCGATTGATACTGCAGAAGACCGCGAAAAATTCAAAGTTGCCATGAATGAAATCGGTCTCGAATCAGCAGTTTCCTATGTCGCTCACAGCATGGAGCAGGCCCTGGACATTCAACCCAAGATCGGCTTCCCAACGATCATCAGACCCTCCTTCACCCTGGGTGGAAGTGGCGGTGGTATCGCCTATAACATCGAAGAATTTCAGAATATTGTAGCACGTGGATTAGATCTTTCACCGACCACTGAAGTCCTGTTAGAAGAGTCGTTATTGGGCTGGAAAGAATTTGAAATGGAAGTGGTGCGTGATCACGCTGACAATTGCATCATAATTTGCGCTATCGAGAATTTAGATCCGATGGGCGTGCATACTGGAGACTCCATCACGGTAGCGCCTGCCCAGACATTAACGGACAAGGAATATCAAATTATGCGCAATGCTTCATTAGAGGTATTACGCAAAATCGGTGTCGATACAGGTGGATCGAATGTGCAATTTGCAGTCAATCCTAAAGATGGTCGTCTGGTGGTCATTGAAATGAACCCTCGGGTATCGAGATCATCTGCGCTAGCCTCCAAAGCAACCGGATTTCCAATTGCCAAAGTGGCAGCAAAACTGGCTATTGGTTACACCTTGGATGAACTAGCCAACGAAATTACTGGAGGTAAAACACCTGCGTCGTTTGAGCCTTCCATCGATTACGTGGTGACAAAAGTACCGCGCTTCGCCTTTGAAAAATTTCCTCAAGCTCCTGCTTTGCTCAGCACTCAGATGAAATCTGTTGGTGAAGTGATGGCAATGGGTAGGACCTTCCAAGAGTCCCTCCAAAAAGCCTTGCGCGGTCTGGAGACCGGCATGGATGGTCTCAATCCGCTGTTAGATCGGACTAAATCTGATTGGCAGCATGAGTTGGATGAGCGTCTTTTAGAGACGGGGCCAAGTCGACTATGGTACGTGGCGGATGCGATGCGCGCGGGCTACAGCATTGATAAATTGTTTGACATGACTGCCATAGATCCCTGGTTCCTTTGCCAAATTTATGAGCTCATCAGTTTGGAGGGCGAACTTGCTGAACTTGGCTTGCAGGATCTAGCCACTGAGCACTTTTACCGCCTTAAGCAAAAAGGGTTTTCAGATCGTCGTCTCAGTCAAATGCTGAGCAATGCAACGGAGGACGATGTGCGTCAATATCGCGCGCACAACAAAATCCATCCGGTATACAAGCGTGTTGATACATGTGCCGCCGAATTTGCCACCAATACTGCATATATGTACTCCAGCTATGAAACTGAATGCGAGGCTCAGGCTGGCGATAAAAAGAAGATCATGGTGCTCGGCGGGGGGCCTAATCGAATCGGTCAGGGGATTGAATTTGACTATTGCTGCGTACATGCAGTGTTGGCAATGCGCGAAGATGGTTATGAGACCATTATGGTGAACTGTAATCCGGAGACGGTTTCAACGGACTATGACACTTCGGATCGTCTCTATTTTGATCCTTTGACGCTGGAAGACGTATTAGAAGTTTGCCGGGTTGAACAGCCCGATGGTGTGATTGTCCAATTTGGTGGTCAGACACCCTTGAAACTGGCACGCGATCTGGAAGCTGCGGGGATACCTATCATTGGTACTACACCCGATTCTATAGATCTGGCTGAAGACAGAGAGCGATTCCAGGAATTGGTCAACAGACTGGGCTTACTGCAACCCCCGAACGCAACCGCAAAAAGCGCCGAGGAAGCATTGCCTCTGGCCAACCAAATTGGTTATCCCTTGGTGGTACGACCCTCTTATGTGTTAGGTGGTCGTGCTATGGAAATTGTCTACAATGATGATGACTTAACGCACTACATGAATACTGCAGTAGCGGTATCGAACGATGCACCTGTGTTACTAGATCGTTTCTTGGCCGATGCCATAGAAGTTGATGTTGATGCGATCTGTGACGGCCAAGAGATATTTATTGCCGGTATTATGCAGCACATAGAACAGGCCGGTATCCACTCGGGCGACTCAGCATGCGCGCTCCCTCCGCACACACTGGCTGAAGAAATTCAGGAACAAATTCGAGCTATGACGCGCAAACTGGCGGTTGGTCTTAATGTGGTTGGCTTGATGAATATTCAGTTTGCCGTGAAAGATCAGGACATCTATCTGCTAGAAGTTAATCCACGTGCATCGCGCACAGTGCCTTTTGTGTCCAAAACAATTGGTCTGCCTCTGGCAAAAATTGCCGCGCGTTGTATGGTCGGTCAATCCTTAGCTGAGCAGAACATTAAGCATGAAATTACCCCGCAGCATTATTCTGTCAAGGAAGCAGTCTTCCCATTTATTAAGTTCTTGGGCGTAGACCCGATACTGGGGCCAGAGATGAAATCCACGGGTGAGGTTATGGGGGTGGGTAAGACTTTTGGTGAGGCTTTCGCCAAATCGCAATTAGCTGCCGGGGTCGATATTCCCACCAGCGGGTGCGTATTCATCAGTGTTCGTAATGGCGATAAAGCTGCTGCTGCTGAGTTAGCGCAGGCCTATATTGAACTCGGTTTTAGTATTGTGGCAACGGATGGTACGGCGAGTTATCTCGATGCCCAGAATATTGCCTGTCAACATGTGAATAAAGTTCGCCAGGGGCGGCCGCACATTGTCGATATGATTATTGATCAACAAATAGACCTCATTATCAATACCACAGAGGGCAAACAAGCCATTGCCGATTCCTTTACTATTCGGCGCAAGGCGCTACAACAAAAAATATGCACAACCACAACCATTACTGGCGCCTGGGCGATGAAGGAAGCAATCGAGATGGAGAGCACTAAAGATGTCTATCCGCTGCAACAGCTGCATGCCCAACTCAGCCACTGAGTACAAAGTCTGGCAGGAATGAATTAGGATGACACAGTATGAATAAGGTCCCGCTCACCACTCGTGGCGCAGATAAGCTGCGCACTGAACTGAAACAACTGAAAACAGTTGCCAGACCTAATGTTATCGATGCGATTGCCACTGCGCGCGAGCATGGTGATCTCAAAGAGAATGCCGAATACCATGCTGCGCGTGAGCAGCAGAGCTTCATTGAGGGTCGCATTCAGGAAATCGAAGGCAAATTATCAAATGCTGAGATTATCGATGTCAGTAAGCTCAATGCTGGAGACCGGATTGTATTTGGAGCTACCGTGGATTTAGCAGACGAAGACACCGGTGCGCAGATCACTTATCAAATCGTAGGCGAAGATGAGGCCGACATTAAAGCTAATATGATATCCATCGCATCGCCGATTGCACGCGCGCTGATCGGCAAACACAGCGGAGACATCGCGGTGGTTAATGCTCCTGGTGGCGATAAGGAATTCGAAATATTAGACGTGCGCTATGTCTAGTTCTGGATAACTCCCCTAGAGTGCGGTATGGCGCGGAGTAAGAGTAGTTCGAGATGGCTCGCTCGTCAGAGTAATGATCCCTATGTAGCCAAAGCCAAGTCGTTGAGATATCGCTCGCGTGCGGTCTTCAAGCTAGAGGAAATACAGCACAAATACAATATCCTAGAGTCTAGGCATTGTGTGGTTGATCTTGGGGCAGCGCCAGGCGCTTGGACACAGTATGTTGTCAACAATACGGCTCAACCAAGGACTAAAGTGGTGGCCCTGGATGTGCTGGCAATGGAGCCCATTAGCGGGGTTTGTCTACTACAAGGGGACTTCACAGAGTTGGATACTCTCGAACAGTTGGTTACTGTAGTGTCAGACAGTCAGCCAGACCTTGTATTATCCGATATGGCCCCCAATATATCAGGTAATAAGGCAGTTGATCAGCCAAAATCAATGTATTTGGCAGAACTAGCCTTGGACTTTGCCAAGCAACATCTCACTTCTGGTGGCAGTTTTGCTGTCAAACTGTTTCAGGGATCAGGATATCCTGAGTACATTGAAGATTTGAGGTCATGTTTCGCGCAAGTCAACACGTTCAAGCCTAAGGCATCGCGCAAAGAGAGCAAAGAGATGTACGCGGTAGCAAGGGGATTTGGGTTATAGTGAGGGTAGTTTCACGTATGTACACTGTACAAAATATAAGGGTTATATATGAATGACATGGTGAAAAACTTAATTTTATGGGCGGTAATCGTGGTTGTACTGAT
>MDTB01004437.1_pt1 | contig 26538 bp, 24 predicted proteins | sample 811161 | NCBI WGS metagenome assembly MDTB01 (sample SAMN05326650, study PRJNA326480) | marine metagenome | isolation source: seawater | place: Mediterranean Sea | collected 2009 | reverse complement strand
TTAAAATTAAAGTGTTTCTTAAGTTTTTTAATTCTTTCTAGTTCAAAAATATTATATATTTTACTTCTTCTCGAAATTTTTTGAACAACTGTATGTCCCATAATATTTTTATTTCCAAAAATGCTCTTTTGATTTGCGGCTAAATACGAGCTATCAAAACCTGATGACATATATATATTTTTTTTTGAAGTTTTACTTAATTGCTTGAGGTAAAGTTGATTTATATTATGATATTCCTTTATTTTATCATCATTAAACTTCTCTGATGATTTCGGATTAAATTTCTTTTTTACTAAAAAAATTCTATTTTTTTTAATTATTAAGTTTTCATTTACGCCAATTCTACTTATTTCATTAAAGAAGGTTTGTTTTTTTGCTGGTCTTATACCTATTACGTTTAAAGCGTGTCCTATAGCTAGTTGATTAATTGATTTTGATTTAATTAATTTTGCAATTAAATTAAAATTGGTAGAAATAAAAAAATTATTTTTTTCTTGGGAATAATAAATATCAGCCCTTGAAAATTGATCGACTGAAATTTTAATTGATTTGTTTAGTTGGCTAATTTGACAATATCTTCCATCATTTGAGTCATTTAAAATATTACTTTTCAATTTAACAATATCATAAACTGATCCAACTAAAAAATTTTTAAATTTATTCAAATATAATGGTTTTAATCTTTTATCTGAGTATAATTTATAATTTCCGACATTCTGTTTGAAATTAAATTTTTCATCAGCATTTGAGTTAGTAAATAAAAAATTTATCACTTGATTATCTCCTCGCAAATTTTCATAATTTTGTAAGCAAATATGATATTATTTGGATGAGATTTATTATCAGAATTTGCAAATAATTGCCAAACTTTTAAAAAGCCAGGTTTAAACTTCTCATTTTTAAATTCATTTTTAAAGCTTACTAATTTAGGCTGGTAAATCTGATCTTTTTTAAATTTTATTTTTTTTATACCTTTAAAGTGTCTAAAATTTTCTAAAGGTTTCATTATGTATGTATCTTTGCCACTATAAATATTAATTGAAAAATTATCTGACGCTTTGTAGAAAATTTTAAATGATATAATATTTTCATTATCATCCTTTAAATTAGCTTGAATAAACTTCTTTTTCTTAATTTTGTTTATCAATTTTAAATCTCCAAAAATAAAACATAGTACAGATATCACGTGACAACTATTTTTTTTGAAACTTTCCCTATTTAATTCTGGTATAAATACGTCGACAAACGATCTATTAAATTTTTTTTTTTTTAAAAATAAAACTGAATTATAAAAAATTCTATTATAAGCAACAAAAATATTTCTTTTAAATTTAAAATATTTTTTGAAATTATGAAAATTTAAAGATACTGGTTTTTCGACTAGAATTCTTCTTTTCATATTTACAAAATTTCTTAAAATTAGGTCGGTATCTTTTATTCTCGGTGCAATTAAATAATGATTATTTTTTAATTTAATATTTTTTTGATGATCCCTAAGCATATTTTGCCAATTTTTATATTTATTTATAAATTTATATTTTTTAAAAATTTTATTAATATTTTTTGAATTAGGGTTTGTTGAACAGATATCCTGTAATTTAAACCCAACTTTAAGCGCACATTCCAAATGCTGATGGATAATTTTTGATGTCCCAATAACTGATAAGGTTTTCATTTTATTTTGATTGATAGTATTTTATTAATTTATAAATTAACTTTTTGCCGAATACCAGATCTTTCCTTTTTACACCAGTAGCAGCTGATTTTACAAATTTTATGTCTTTCTTTCTTAAATATTTTTTATCAAAATAAACGTAATCCTTATAATTTAAGTTGAAATAATCAAATGCAAATTCTAACATTTTAATAGCTGAAAATATTTTACCATTTGAAAGTAAAAAATCATGGGGTTTTTTTTTAGTTAATCTAATCAGTACGTCGCATTGCTCTGGACACCAATTCCATTCTCTTGAAATGTTAAGGTTCCCAAATGCAGTTTTTTTTTTAAATTTATATGCATTTATGGCCGACATACAGATTTTAGGTATTAAGAAATTTTTATCTCTATATATAGACTCTGTATTAAAAATGACAGCATTATAAGCAAGGATCTTTTCTTTATTTCTAAATTTTTTTGTAATGTTAAAAGATTCTAGTTTTGCTCTTCCATAAGGACTAACTGGACTTTTTTTACTGTTTAAATTTATTTTCTTTTTTACATTTCCAAAAATTTCACAGGAGCTAGAATTTATAAATTTGCACTTAAGTTTATGAAATAAAATTATATCTAGAAAATTTTTACAACCGATAAAATTGCTCAAATAAGTTTCTTTAGGTTTTTTGAAAGATACAGCAGGCGAGCTTTGACTGGCAAAATAAAAAATTTGTTTAGGTTTGTATTTTAATATGAAATTCTCAATTTTTTTTTTTATTTAAAACATTAAGATTAATAATTTTAATTTGTTTTAAAAATTTTATTTTTTTTCTCGCTTTACTAACAGATCTTGAAGTTATTATTACTTTGTTTTTTTTCACAATTTTTTCAGCTAGTGTAAGACCGTACTGCCCAGTTCCACCGATAATTGCTGTTACATTATTCATAAATTAAGTTATATATTATTAAGAATATTTATTAATATATATAATTTTTTGCATACCAAATGATTTAATTATATATGTATTTACATCTAGAATTTATTGATAATGAAAATTTTAATAGTTGGTTTTGGTAATATGGGAAAATCCCATTTTAAGTCTTTTTTAACGTCAAAGAAAAATTATCAAATTTTTATTGTTGACAAAAAATTCAGAACAAAATTTGAAAAAATATACAAGAATAAAAAAATACAATATTCACCACATATTCCAAAAAAAAATTTTTTTGACTTAACGATAGTTGCTACAAATTCAAATGAAAGATATGAAACAATTAAAAATATCACAGATAACAATAAATTAAAATATTTAATATTAGAAAAATTTTTATTTAATAAAGCAAATCATTATGAAAAAGTTAAAAAAATTAGCCGAAATCATAAATTAAAAGTAATGGTAAATGTTTGGGGAAAATTAATTTTAGAACCAATAATAAAAAAACTTAATAAAAAAGATATCTTAAAAATTAATATAACTGTTAAAAAAGGTGAATTATTAGCAAATCTAATACACTTTTATGATTTTATTTATTGTTTACTAGGAAAAAATTTTTCTTTGAAGTCTAAGAATAAGATTAATTTTATTAAATCAAAAAGAAAAGGTTATGCAGAAGGGGTTTTTGATCTTTATTCAATAAAAAAACCTTATATTTCAATTAAAAATTTAAATTTTATTAATTACCATATGTTCGAAATAAATTTAAAAAACAAGATATACAAAATTAAAATTAATTATAATGGCAAATGTGAATATTCATTGAATAATAATAGAATCTTGGAAAAAAAATTTCCATTCTCATCTTTAGTGACTGAAAAATTTTTTTCAAGAGATTTTAAAAATAAAAAAAAAATATATTTTAATAACTTTAATAAAATTAGTTTACTATCATTAAACATAATCAAACTACTCAAAAAACTAAGCAATAAAAAGATATGCATAACCTAAAAAAAAAAATTCTTTTATGTATGCATAACCCTTTTGCAATAGATAATTTTCTTAAACAAATTAAAAATTTATCAATTAAATATGATGTAACTATAATAACTACTAATTCATTATTAACTTCTTCTTCCAAAAAAAAATATGAAAATTTAAAAAAAAAATCAAAAATTAAAAATATTTACTTTCTACCTTTCTATAAGGATGAAACAAACATCAGAGACATAAAATCATTATTTTTAAGCCACTTTTTTCTTAAAAATTTAGAAAAAAAACTAAATTTTAAAAAATTTAACATATGCTTGTCTGATGGAAAATTCAACATATGGCAAAAAATTATTTTAGAAAAATTTCTAAGTAAAGAATGTATTCAGATTGGTTTAACGGTTGATGCTGTATTATTACCGTTAAACAGGTTTAAACAAATTTTGGATGGAAAGAATGTAAGGATAGTTTTGAAAAATATTCATAAATTAAGAGATGAATCAAAAATTAGAATTAAAGAAAATAATATAATAAAAAAAATGAAAAATGTTTATAATCGTTACATCGATATTTTTTTCGACCGAATTTTATTGTCAAAATTAATTTATAAAAGATCATTTAGATATGGTAAAATGGATATGAAATTAATGGAAACCAATCCTTTCAATTACAAAATAACACTAACTGCTAGCGCATATATTTTCTGGGAAAAATTTTATAAAAAAAAAGTTTTCTTGGTAAATTTAGAAAATTCTTGCAGATGTAAATTAAATTTACATCAAAAAAAAAAAAAAATTTTATTTATCTCAGGAAATATATGGCATTTACATAGAGATAAAAAATATTCAGAAAATATAAATTTTTTAAATAATAATATTGATAAAAAAATTAATTTGTTATTTAAAAATATTGATTATTTAAAAAAAAACAACCCCGAAATTGATACTTTAGATTTCAGACATCATCCAGAAGTTCCAAATGAAGTAAAGAAATACATAAATTTCAAATTATTAAAAACTAAAAAACTAAAATTTAACATTAATATTTCAGACGATCAAGTACCCCTTCAAGATATATCTTGTAACTATAAATTAGCATTTGGCATGATTAGTGGTGGTTTATTTTATTTGAATAAATCATGTACCAAGATAAAAGTTTATTCATTTAGATCGATGAACGATCATTACTGGGGAAAATACTACTTCTTAAAATTTTTAAATGAAGATATACATTTTATTAATGATCTTACAAAAAAATATAAAAAAGAAAAAAAACATTCTTATAAATTAAATAAAGTTAAGACATATGATTTAATTGAATTATTAGAATTAATTTTAAAAAAAAAAATTGGCCAAATTATATAAAATATTAGTTTTACCAAGTTTATATGGTTGCTATCATCGTATACATTTATTTATATTGATGTTATAAAAGTTTTCTAAAATTATTAATTATTGAAAAAATTTATTTAATGAAATTAAGTATAATCATATTATCAAATAACAGAATAAATGACTTAAGAAGATGTCTTAAAAGTGTCTTTAATCAAGATTATAGGGACTTTGAGGTTATAGTTTTTAATAATGGCTCAATAGTTCCTGGTTATGAAGATCTTAAAAATGAATTTAAAGAAAATTTTATCTATTTACATAATCAAACAAATTTAGGTGCTTCAGTTTCAAGAAATCAAGCAATACAAAAATCTAGCTCAGAGTATATTTTGTTCTTAGATGATGACGCAATATTAGTACATAAAGATACATTAAAAAAATCTATCCAAATTCTGGATAATGATTCTAAAATAGGTCAATTAGGCGGAGTTCAACAAAACAGCAAAGGTGAGATCAATACATATGGAGCAATTTCTGGTTGGGATGGCTTTCTTGATAGAAAAAAATCATCCCTAAGCTTTGAAGGACAATTAAAATCAAAAAATCTGCATATACCAACTTCATTCTGTATGATGAAAAGAAAATTACTTTTAGAAATTGGTGGATTTGATCCAATTTACTATTTTTATGACGAAGATGTAGATTTATCAATGAGAGTCAAAATAAAAGGTTATGAATGTGTGGTTGAAAGAGAAATAATTTATAGACATGTTTCAGGCAGCTCAATTAGAACGAGAAATAGGAGATATTTCAATAAATCATATTTAATACTGAAAAATTCATCAATAATAAAATCTGTTTTATATCAAATGTATTTATTATTAAATTTATTTAATTTTAGATCTCTTAATACTTTTGAAGATAATTTTCTAAAATTGAAAATTACTTTCAATTTATTTTTAAACTATAAGCTTATTTTAGATAGGAGAAAAAAAAATTTCTTAAATAGCGCTGAAAATACTGACTATAATTTAATTCTTTCATATCTAAATTTTTTAGAAAAAAAAGATCTCAAAGAGTCAAAAGATAACAACAAAACTGCATTTATTTTTATAACAAATAGATGCCAAGCAAAATGTCAGCATTGCTTTTATATTGATGAACTTAATAAAGCTATTCAAGATGAATTGTCCTTAGAAGAGTATAAAAAATTGGCAAAAAATTTAGATAAAGAAATTAGACAAGTAATTATAACTGGTGGAGAACCATTTTTAAGAAAGGATATTTTTGGAATATCTAAGGCATTTCTAGATATTAAACATCTTAAATCTTTAAATTTTATTACAAATGGACTTTTAACAAAACGTATTTTAGAAGATACTGAAAAATTACTTAAATCAACATCTAGAAATAAAAGATTTGTTATTAACATTTCACTTGATGGCCTGGAAAGGCAGCATGATAAAATAAGAGGAATACCAGGAATGTTTAAAAAGTGTATGGCTACAATTAATGGTTTAAAAAAATTAAGAGAAAAATTCCCTAATCTTGAAGTCTCTGGTCTTACAACAGTAACAAAAGATAATATCGAAGGCGTGAAAGAATTAAACGATTATATAGAAAATGATCTTAATATTTATCATAGAGTAAATATAATAAGAGGTCCTAAAACAGGTGTTTTCGGTGTAAATAGAAATTTAGTTGAAGAAAGTTTTAATCCAGATTGGGTTAAGCCATTTGATTTAATGGAATTAAATCGAGAGCAACACAAAGAAATTATTGATTATTTTAATGAAAAAGAAGGTTGGAGAGATTATCATAAACTGATTCTTTACTATGGGTATTATATAAAACAACATAAAAAAAAATTATTCACTTGTAGCGCACCCAATGATAACTTTGTAGTATATCCAAATGGTGATTTTACTTTTTGTGAATACACTAAAACTTTCGATAATATAAGAAATCATAAAAGCTTTTCAGATATCTGGAATAGCGAAAAAGCTAAAAAAAGGAGAAAAGAATTAATTAGTTGTGCGTGTGATCATCCTTGTAATCTAGGTGGAAATTTAGAAAAAAATTATGAACTTCAAAATATATTGCCTCCAGTTCAATTAAATTGAGAGACTATTGATCTTACATCATAAAACATGAAAAAAATTTCAATTATAATGGGAGGAAGAAACGATGAATATCAAAATGATTACATATTTAAAACATCTTATGTATTAAATTACACATTAGAGGCGATATATAAAAATAAATTAGAAAAATACTTTGAAGTGATTTTTGTTGATTGGGGCAGTAAAAAATTATTATCAGATACACTATATATCCGTAAAAATTTAAGAAAAACTATCCAATTTCTATATGTTCCAAAATATATTTCAAACAAGGAAAAAGATTTTAAAAGAAGGATAAATACTTCAAAGGCCCACAACGTTGGTATTCGAAGATCTAACTCAGAGTTTTGCCTTTTATCAATGGCAGATCAAATATACCCATCTTATGTTTTCAAAAATCTATATGACTTGGTTAATGGATACACTATAGATAAAAATATATTAAATAAATCTTATTTTTATATTCCAAGAAAATATTTAGCTTATGATTATTTTAAAAATTATCCATCTAATGAAATGGTAAATAGATACTTTCAAAATGTAAATTTTTCATTGCAGAAATGGAAAAATTCAGGATTTCTTGTTGGAGCGGGCTACGGGGCGGCTTTGGCAAAAAAAAAAATTTTTGAGGATGTAGGAGGATTGAACGAGAATTACTATATTAGTAGAGATGTTGGACAAATATCACCAGATTTAGAATATCATCAAAGACATTCTTATAAGTATGATGCAATAGATGCATCTAATTTTGGCATATTCACATACAGGTTTTATGAAAAAAATAATAATAGGGAAAAATATTTAGTAAATAGACTCCCACCAAATAATATCACTTTTAAAAAAAATAATAATTGGGGCTTAAAAGATATTAAAATTCAAAGAAAAAAAATAAAAAATAACAATAAAATAATTAAAAAAGATTTTGATTTAAGTAATATTCTTAAAAAAATTTCTTTGAAAAAACATTTAAAATTCCTAACAAGTATTGCAAAGAAATATAATTTATATTCATTTAAATTAGAAATCGTTATAATTTACTTTATAATTAATTATTTTAAAATTTATGGATATATGGAAGTTTTAACTAAAAATGATAATTCTTTTAAAATAATCTCGGATATTTTTAGAGGTATAGATGTATATAAGGTTAGCTTAAAAAAAGATAGAGATCCTGCAGATATTTGTGATGATTATAAAATTTTAAATGAATTAAAAAATACCAGAGTTGGATATACTAAAGTTAATTCTTATCAAAGCTATCTTGAATGTACAAATATATTTAATTTTGTAGCACCTGAAAAAAATTCTCTAATAGTCAATATTGAATTAAATTCCAGTAACTTTTTATTATATATTAATAAAATAATTCAAAATGAATCTAAGATTTCATTTTTAATTATCAATAACAAAATACAATTAGGAAAAAAATTAAATAATTATTTTAAACTATACGATAATTACAAAGACCTTACTTTATTAATAAATAAAAAAATATACGACAAAAAAACAAAAAATTTCTTTGATAGTATATTTCAATCAAAAAATATTATTCAACTAATATATACTTTATTTATAAATATCAGAAGGTTTAAATAATTATAATTTATGAAAACAGATTACAGTTGTATCTTAACTACTACAATAAATATCCCATATTTTTTAGACAGTTTAATTAAAAATATAAAAAAGTTTAAGCATAAAAATGTATATATCGTTATAATTACCGATAAAAAAACTCCTAATGGTGCAAAGAAATATTGTAAAAAAATATCAAAAAAGTTCAATTTTAGGATTGATTATTTAGATTTAAAATTTCAAAAAAGATTTTTTAAAAAATATCCTAAAATATTTAAATTGTTTCCATACAATGACGCCTTAAGAAGACTTTTAGGATCAATATATTTACTAAAGCAGCAAACTGTGCCTGAAAGACTAATATTTTTAGATGATGATAACTTTGTTTTTAAAAATTCTGATTTTTTAAAAGACCATTTAATAGTTGGAAGAAAAATAGAAACACATGTTGTAAGTAATAAAGATAAATTTCCAAATTTATACAAATATTTAAAAGCTGATGAAAATTTACCATTATTTCCCAGAGGCTTTCCTTGGTCCAGAAGAAATAAAAAATCTTATAAGTTAAATTTTAAGAACTTACAAAAAGGTAAAGTGCTAGCTAATTGTGGTTATATTTTGGGAGATCCTGATATTGATGCTGTATCTAGGTTATTCTGGAAAGTTGATATAAAAAAAATTACAACAAATAAAAATTTTTATCTCGCAAAAAATAATTATTTTCCTTTTAATGACCAAAATACTGCAATTAGTAAAGACTTTTTTAAAATTTATTTTAAACCTTTATCTGCAGGAAGAAACTCAGATATTTGGACTAGTTATGTTTTAACAAAAATAGCACATACACACAGTGATTTAATCTCTTATGGCAAACCACATTTAAAACAAGTTAGAAACCTTCACGATAATTGGAAAGATTTTGAAATTGAAAAAAAACATAATATTTCTACAGATTTGTTTATAGACATTCTTCAGTCTTTAAAAGTAAAAAGATGTAATACTTATTTTAGTACTTGTTATAAATTAGTCAATCTTGCAATTCGTGAAACCAGGAGAAGGATCGAAAAAAATTCAAAAAAAAAAATATATCTTTAGTAAGACACTATCAGGCTATAAATTCGATTGAAATCCATAGAAGAAATCGAGGAAACTTGAATTATGTGCTAAATTATTTTAAAGGTTATATTCAATGGCTCAAGTTAGTCAAAAAATTATAATTTGTACTTAGAAAAAAATATGGTTGATGTTTTATTTGTAACTCCAAATAATTCTAAAGGCGTTTATCAAAGTTTATCTAATTCTTTATCAGCAATTGAAACACCAACATGGAGTCTTTTATTAGCAGAATCTTGTAGGTCTATCGGGCTTAAAGTAAGAATTCTAGATACTAATGCAGAAAATTTGAGTGATAAAGAATCTTTTTTAAGAATAAAAAAAGCTAATCCCAGATTGATATGCTTTGTAGTTTACGGCCAGAATGTTAATGCAGGCACTACCAATATGAGTGGAGCAACCAGATTGACTAACTATATAAAAATGAAAAAAATGTTAACACCTATCTGTTTTATAGGATCACATGTTCAGGCCTTACCTTCTAAAACAGTAATAAATGAAAAAAATATTGATTTTGTCTTTACAAATGAAGGAGTTTATTCTTTACGGAATATTTTAAAACTTGAAAAAATTAATAAAGAAAACATTAAAAAAGTTAATGGTATTTGCTATCTTTTAGATGGAAAACCTTTTTTTACACCGCCAGAAAAAGTGGTACCCAATGAACGCATGGATATAGATCTTCCTGGATATGCTTGGGATTTATTGCCATATAATCAAAGACCCTTTGATCTTTATAGATCTCCTTTGTGGCATGCTGAGTATGACGAGGAAAAGAGAACTCCTTATGCAGCATTACAAACTTCTCTAGGATGTCAATTTGGATGTAACTTCTGTATGATTAATATTATTAATCGCACTGATAATGACGAAATAGGAGTAGCCAGCAATTATAGCAAAATGCGATTTTGGTCTACAAAATTCATTATAAAGGAATTTGATAAATTGATTAAATATGGAATTAAAACAATCAGAATTGTTGATGAAATGTTTATGTTAAATCCAAAATATTATATTCCGTTGTGCGAAGAACTTGCAAAAAGAAATGATAATGATGAGCTAAGATTGTGGGCTTACTCTAGAGTAGATACGATTAAAAAATTGGAAACACTTAAACTTGTGAGAAAAGCAGGAATAAAGTGGTTGTGCCTAGGTATAGAAAGTGCGAACAAGTCTGTAAGGCTTGAAGTTTCAAAAGGAAAATTTGAGGATATAGATATTAAAAAAGTTGTTGAAAAGATACATGAAAGTGACATTGATATTATGGCAAACTATATATTTGGTTTACCGGGAGATGACATGAATAGAATGAAAGAAACATTTAATTTAAGTGTCGAGCTCAACACACTAGGTTGGAATGCTTACGCTGCAATGGCGTTGCCTGGTAGTGAGCTTTACAAACATGCTATAGAAATGAAGTATCCATTACCATCAAGTTATGAGGGATATTCATTTCACTCTTATTCTACTTTACCTTTACCTACAAAGTATTTAAAACCGTCCGAAATTCTTGAGTTTAGAGATCAGTGTTTTAATAAATACCATTTAAATAAAACATTTTTGTCAAAAATTGAGAAAAAGTTTGGTAATAAAGCCGTAAAAAACATAACCGACTCAACAAGATTAAAATTGAAAAGAAAAATAATTGAGGAAGATCAAAAAAATAATGAAATCTAAATTATATTTAGAAAAAAAGTCTAAACAGTATAAATTGGAACTTTTTAAAAAGTTTGTTTTACTAGACCAAGGACATCCTGGTTCAATTTTTTCGATGATGGATTTGGTAGTATGTTTATTTCATAACAAACATGTAAGATTTGATAAAAAAACTAAAAAATTTATAGATAAAGTAATTGTCAGCAAAGGACATGCTACTTCAGCTTTATATCCTGTATTGAGAGATTTTGGTTTAATAAAAAAAAATGATTTTGAAAATTGGGGAAAGAAAAAAGATTCTAAATTAAGAATATTTGGAAATAAATCTATACCTGGTATTGATGTAACAAGTGGTTCGTTAGGTCACGGGGTGGGTATAGGAGTAGGTCTTGCATACTCATATAAGAACGACAAAATAAACAAAAAAGTTTACGTTATTATTAGTGAAGGTGAACTATATGAGGGATCTACTTGGGAAGCTTTATTATTCGCGTCACACTATAAATTGGATAATTTAGTTATAATTATAGATATAAATTCTTTAATTATTCTAGGAAAGACAGAAAAGTGTATGAAATTAGATCCAATAGAAAAAAAAATTTCTTCATTTAATTTAAATGTAATTAAATGTAATGGACATAATTTTAAATCTATTAATACTTCACTACAAAAAATAAAGAAAAATGTTTCTAATTGTATTCTTGCACAAACAGTAAAAGGAAAAGGTTTCTCAATAATGGAAAATAAACCAAATTGGCACTATTGGAACAAATTGAGCTCAATAGAAATTCAAAAATGCTTAAAGGAAATATCTTAATGTTACAAAGAGATATATTTATAAATGAAATTTATAAAAAAATAAAAAAGAATAAAAATATTTATTTTTTAAGTGCTGATTTTGGAGCACAAGCTTTAGATGCAGTTAGAAGAGATTTTAAAAAGAATTTTGTTCATTGTGGAATTTCCGAACAAGCTATGATTGATATGGCAACAGGTTTAGCTTTAGAAAAAAAAATAGTTTTTGTTTATGCAATGGCTCCATTTCTGTCTTTAAGAGCAATAGAGCAAATTAAATGTGGACCAGGTTTGATGAGACTTCCAATATCTATTCTATCTGTAGGAATTGGACTAGGATATGCTGACTCTGGACCAACTCATTATGCCAACGAAGACTTTGCCGCTATGAGAACTATTTTAGGAAATTCTATTTATACAATTTCAAGCCCTAAACAATGCGCACCTTTAGTAGAAAAAATAATAAAAAAACCCCACTTTTCTTACATAAGATTTGATAGAGATGAATTGCCAAACCTTAAGGATAAAATTACAAAAAAAGAGATTTATGATGGGTTTTTATTGTTTGGAAAGCCATCAAAAAAAAAGGTTTTAATTATTAGCCATGGAAAAACTTCACATATTTCATTTGAGATTTATAAAAAGAATAAAAGCAAATTTTTCTTTGTTGATCTAATTCAATCTAAACCTTTACCAGTAAAAATTATCAAATTATTATCTATTAATAAAGGTATTATAGTAGTAGATGAACAAAATGTTTATGGAGGACTAGCATCTTGTATTCTCGAAAATTGTGCCGAAAAAAATATTTTAAAAAAAAATAAAAACTGTATGCTTACCTGATAAATATATCTATGAAAATGGAGGCCGAGAATTCTTACTTAAAAAATTCAAAATTTCATATAATGGTATAATGGATAAATATAAGAAATTTTTTAAATGATCATAAGCAAAACACCGTACAGAATTTCTTTTTTTGGAGGGGGCACTGACTATAAGGAATGGTATTCACATTATGGTAGTGAAATTCTTTCTACCACAATAGATAAATATATCTATTTATCAATTAGAAAATTGCCAAACTTCTTTCAAAAAAAAAATAGAGTTATATATAGTCAAATTGAAGAAGTAGACACTTTAGATAAGATAAAGCTTAATCCAGTTAAAAAAATATTATTATTTGAAAAGTTTAAAAATGGAATAGAATTTCATTATGATGGACAAATGCCAGCAAAAAGTGGAGTCGGGTCAAGTTCTGCCTTTGTTGTCGGTTTAGCAAATATTTGCTCAGAAATAAAAAAAAAAAAATTGACCAAGAGTAGCTTGGCTAAAAAAGCAATTTATTATGAACAAACAATACTAAAAGAAGTAGTAGGATTACAAGACCAAATAGCAATAAGTCATGGAGGCTTTAACTATATTAAAATTAATAAAAATGGAAGTTTTTCTGTACAAAAAGTTTTAGAAAATAAAATGTATAAAAAGAAACTTAATTCAAATTTAATACTTTTATACTCCGGGATTCAAAAATTAACTCGTTCGGAGTTATCAAATTATGTTAAAAATATTAGAACTAAATCAAAAGAATTAATGTTTGAAAATGTTCAATTGACCAAAGAGGCAAAAAAACTTTTAAAAGATTATAAATTTGATGAATTTGGAGGACTTCTAGATACTTCTTGGCATATAAAAAGAAAAATTAGTAAGAGTATATCAAATTCTACTTTAGACAATATTTATATAAAAGCAAAAAAATCTGGAGCCATTGGTGGAAAACTTTTAGGTGCAGGCGGTGGAGGATTTATGCTTTTTTACGTTCCATCATATAAAAGAACCTTTTTTTTAAAAAAAATGAGTTTTCTTACCAATATAGAATTTAAATTTGAAGATTTAGGTAGCCAAATTGTTTATAAAAATCTAGAGGAAGACAAATATGTTTAGTCATAGGTTAATGGAAAACAATATCAATCAAGAAGATATAAAGAAATTGAGATTATTTTTAAAGAATCCTGGTATTTTAACACAATCTACCAATGTAAAATTATTAGAAAAAAAATGGTCTAACTGGCTTGGTGTAAAACATAGTGTTTTTGTAAATTCTGGATCAACATCAAATTTTATATCTATGTCAATTATAAAAAACTTAAATGCAAACTCTAATAAAAATGAAGTAATTGTTCCGCCGTTAACATGGATATCAGATATAAGTTCAATAATTCTTAATAATTTGAAGCCAGTATTTGTTGATATAAATCTTAAAAATCTGTGCATGAATGAAGAAAAAATTAAAAAAAGTGTTACAAAAAAAACTTTAGCTGTATTTATTACACATGCCCAGGGATTTAATGGGCTTTCAAATTCTTTAATAAATTTTCTAAAAAAAAAAAAAGTTTATTTAGTAGAGGATGTCTGCGAGTCTCATGGAGCAACATATAATAAAAAAAAACTAGGAACCTTTGGTCTAATATCGAATTTTTCTTTCTATTATGCACATCATATGTCTACAATAGAAGGTGGTATGGTTTGCACTAATAATAAAAAAGTTTATGAGATGGCAAAAATGCTAAGATCGCATGGACTTTTAAGAGAATCAGGAAATAAAAAATTTGAAAATAAGTTAATAAAAAAGAACAATAATTTATCACCAAAATTTATTTTTTTATACCCAACTTTAAACTTTAGAAATAATGAGCTTCAAGCAATTATTGGAATTAATCAAATTAAAAGATTAGATAGAAATAATAAAATTAGAATCAAAAATTTTAAATATTATTTAACTTTGTTAGATAAAAAAAAATTTTTTACAAATTTTGATTTAGAAGGATCATGTAATTACGCTTTTCCTCTTATACTTAATAAAGCTGATTTTTCTTTTAGAAAAAAATTAGAAAATAAACTAAAAAAAAATAATATCGAATTTAGGAGAGGAAATGCTGGTGGAGGAAATCAGCTTAGACAACCTTATTTATCAAAATATATTAGCAAAAAAATCTTAAATTCCAAATTCAAAAATGTTGATCATGTCCATTTTTTTGGATATTACATTGGGAATTATCCGTCGTTAAATAAAAATAAAATTAGAAAAATATGCAAAGTTATTAATTCAGTATAAGTAGATCTTATGAAAAAATATATATTTGAAGCAATAAATGAAAATATAAAACTATTAAGTCAAAATAAATCTTCCTATTCAATAGGTATTATAAAGGTAGTAAATATACTTTTTAATGCGACCAAAAAAAATAATACTATTTTTTGGGCTGGAAATGGTGGAAGTGCAGCTGATTGTCAACATATGGCAGCAGAACTTGTTGGAAGATTTGAAAAAGAGAGACCACCTATAAACTCAATATCTTTAACAACTGATACTTCGGCTTTGACTGCCATTAGCAATGACTATGGATATGAGAATGTTTTTTCAAGACAATTAAAAGCAATTGGAAAAAAAAATGATGTGATAATAGCAATTTCAACTTCTGGAAACAGTAAAAATTTGATAAAAGTTTTGCAAGTTGCAAAAAAACTTAAGATAAAATCAGTAGCACTATTAGGAAACAATGGAGGCAAATTAAAGAAATTTGCAGATTATTCAATTATAGTAAACTCAAAAAAAACACCCAGAATACAAGAAGTCCAACATACTTTATGTCATATTATTTGTGGTCTACTTGAAAAAAAAATGGGTTATTAGCAAAAATCACATCCAAAATGAGAAGAAAAATTCTAATTACTGGAGCAGCTGGTTATATAGGATCATATCTAACAACCAAGTTAGTTTTTCTTGGTTATCATGTAATAGCAATGGATAATTTATCGTTAAGTAAAAATTCTCTTTCTCATTTATTTTCCCATGAAAATTTTTTCTTTATTAAAGGGGATGTTAGAAATAAAAAATTAATTTCTAAATTAATAAAAGATGTTGAATTTATAATACCTTTAGCAGCTTTGGTAGGTGCACCATTATGTGACAAATTCCCAAAACTAACAAAAGAAATTAATCTAGAATCGATTAAATTTATTTTAAAAAAAATTAAAAATAATCAAAAGATTATCTATCCAAATACTAATTCTGGTTATGGGATTGGAAAAAAAAATATTTTTTGCAATGAAAAATCTCCTCTCAATCCAATTTCTCTTTATGGGAGAACTAAAGTAAAATCAGAAAAATTAATTTTAAAACATAAAAACTCTGTAGTTTTTAGATTAGCCACAATTTTTGGTTTTTCGTATAGAATGAGAACTGATTTACTCGTTAATTTTTTTGTAAGAGAAGCAATAATTAAAAAAAAAATAGATATATTTGAACCACATTTTAGGAGAAATTTTATACATATATCTGATATAGCAGAGGCTTTTATTTTTACTTTAAATAACTTCAAAAAAATGAAAGGAAACGTTTATAATCTTGGTCTATCAAATGCTAACCTAACTAAAATTCAATTGGCTAAAATTATAAAAAAAGAGTTAAAAGAAACAAAGATTAATATTATTAAAAATTCAAGTGATCCAGATAAAAGAGATTATTATGTTAGTAATAAAAAGATCGAGAAAATTGGATTTAAGGCTAAATATTCAATATATAGAGGAATAAAAGAATTATCTAAACTTTACAAAATCAATGATTACAAAAATAATAAAAACAATTATTAGTATAAATGTTAATTAAACAAGCAGTCATAGTTTGTGGCGGCTTAGGTTCTAGACTTGGTAAAATCACTAAAAAAGTACCAAAGCCCCTTATTAAAGCTAATGGAAAAACACTTATAGAACATATTTTAAAGAACCTTAGTAGATTTGGTATATCTGAAGTACTGCTTCTTTGTGGATATAAACACATACTATTTAAGAGAAAATTTCATAATAAATTTTTTTATGGAATAAAAATTAGATGTGTAATTGAAAGAAAAGCTTTGGGTACTTCAGGAGCATTATTAAACGCAAAAAAATATTTAAAAAATTTTTTTTTATACTCTAATGGTGATACACTATTTGACATAAACATTAGTGATCTTACTTATAACTTTTTCAAGAAGAAAAAAATTGCATTAGTTGCTCTGAAGCAAATCAATCTCTTAGATAGATACGATGGATACAAAATTGATAAAAAAAATTCTCTTATATTAAAACAAGATAATAATTCTAAATATATAAATTCTGGTATAATAATTTTTTCAAAAAAAATCGTTAAATATTTGATACCTAATTCATCCCTAGAAAAAAAAATTTTTCCAAAACTAATTATGGAAAAAAAAATAGCATGCAAAGTTTATAAAAATGATTTCTTAGATATTGGAGTTAAAAAAGATTTGAAGAAATTAGAGAAATTCTTAAAAAAAATTAGTTTTAAGCCAGCATTATTTATGGATAGAGATGGGGTAATTAATAAAGACATAGGATATTTACATAAAAAAAAGGATTTATTATGGAGAAAAAATATATTTAATTTTGTAAAAAAATATAATGACAAAAATTATTATATTTTTGTAATTACAAATCAATCTGGAATAGGCAGAGGATATTATACAGAAAAAGATGTTAAGACCTTACATATTTGGATGAATAATAATTTTTTAAAAAAAGGCGCACATATAGATGAATTCTTTTTTGCACCCTATTATAAATACTCAAAAAATAGTATTTACAGAAAAAATAAAAAATTAAGAAAACCAAATATTGGTATGATTAAAAGTGCACAAAAAAACTGGAATGTTAATATAAAGAATTCATTATTAATTGGCGATCAAAATACGGATAAATTGACTGCAATCAAAGCTAAAATAAATTATAAAATATTAACCTTTAAAAATTTACTTAAATAAAAAAATTTTATATTAAACTATCTCTATATCAAATAATTTGTAATTGTATTTTTCTTTTAAATATAACTCTTTAAGAGCCTCTTTTGATTTTATTATAGTGAGCAAGATATTTTCTTCAAATTTATAATGTTGCCATCTCCAAACATCTAAATACAAATTTTTTTTTTTCAATCTATCAACAGTTTTCTCAAATTCTTTATCTACAATTATTTCATTATTATAAATAATTTCTCTTCCAAACTGTGTTTGAAAATTTGATTTTGTTAAAAAAGAACAATCTACATATTCACTTTGAAAATAAACGTAATGTCCTCCTTGTTTTATATGATTAAGGGTGTTTAATGGCCATTTAAGAACAGATAAATCTTTAAGATTTTTAGTTTTTAAAATTTTTCCTATAATTTTTATTTCTTGTTTGTTTTTAGTGCTCTCAAATATTTGATTAATATCGTGAATATTTTCTAATTTATAATTTTTAAATTTGATATATTTTATTCCAGCTTTTCTATTATATAAACTTACATCAATAGCTTTTTCTAGAGTTTTTTGGCTTGTTTTTTCAGATGCCCCAATTGCGTGTAAATGTGCTCTATCCAGGCCACCCACACAAGCACACATTCCGTGTTCAAATACAACAAATTTTTTATTGAATTTGTTTTTTATGATATTTTTTAGAAGCGAAATCATATATTTCAACTCACTAATTTTATTTTTTTCTAAGAGTCCAAAAGAGGGTATAAAATCTTTTGTAATTAATAAAACATAACCACTTTTAAATGCCCCATAACCTGCAACTAAAAAAAAATTTTTTGAGTGAGCTATAAGCCTGTTAAAATCTGTAATTTTATTAATTTCCTTTAAATTTTTACTATTTTCATAAAATTTTTTCCAAGATAGTTGATCAATTTCTAAATCCATTTAAGATATTTTTTTAAGTATTTTTCTTGCTGAATATTTACAATTCATTGTCACTGCCTTGATTATTGTGTAACGGTGTGGATTAAAATTACTAGATAAAATTCCTGGTGCATATATGTTTTTTCCAATACAGAAGTCTTTATCTGCAATAAATCCTCTCTCATTATAATTTAAATTCATTTTTATTATTGAATTAATTAATTTATTTTGATTCTTATCCGGATTTAATTTTTCAGGACCAGATACATTTATAACAATATCAGATTTAATCACTTTACCCTGTTTCGTATGTATTTTAATATATTTACCATTGTTAGATAATTTGACAACTTTATCCTTAATATATGTCAAAGTTTTATAGTTTTCTAATTTTTCTCTTGCGTATATTGTGTTAGGATAAGTGTATCGAGTAATATTTCTTATTTTGCTAAATATTTTTTGATTATAAGTATACTTTTCTTTTATTGAAAGTTGAGAATAGCACTTTTTTATAATATCTTTTTTTAAAGCCCAGGTCCATACATCGTATTTATTGTAACCATTCGCAACTGCATATTTAAATTCTTTTTTTAACAAATTTAAAATCTGCGAAGATTTTTTAATATCTAATATTTTTGATGGATTTAAATACTTAAATTTAAAATTACTAAATTTATTTGAAAATTCTGCTTTCTCAAGCGTTTCAAGTGTAGGTGATATACTTACAATTTTAATTTTTTGATTTAATTTTTTTGATAGTTTTAACAATTCTGGCATAGTTTCAAGGAGTCCAGCCTTATTACCAATAAAAACTATTCTAAATAATTTTTTTTTTTTAATCTTTTCTTTAATTTTTTTTATAAGATTTAAAGTTCCTCCCTCAGAATAAAAATCCCAGATATAATTTTTATTGTTTTTAATATTATAATTACCAATATCAGCTGGAGGCAATAATCCATTACCTAGCACGATATTTTTCGAATTAAAAAATTTAATATACTTATTAGTTTTTTTATTTTTAACTTATTGAATTTATAATTGATTAATATTTTATATGATTTGTCTTTAGTTTTGCATATTAAATTATTATTTTGTGATATATTTATTAGATCTCCATTAAAAAAAAATAAATTAATTTTTTTTTTATTTAACAATTTAATTATATTTTTAATCTTATTTTGTAAAAACAAAGAATAAGCCAATCTAGGAAAGTAGATTTCATCGAAACTTTTCCTTCTATTATTTAAAATTTTTTTATTTTTTCCAAGCCAATCATTCAACCAATCTTCATTCTTTTGTTTAATATACCTAATCAATTTATATTGGTTTTTTTTTATCCACTTAGCAAATTCAGGATTTGATAATCTCAAAGGATTATTGAAAAAACCATATTTTGAAGTAACTTTACTATATGCAACACCGCCGGGTATATTATTAATGTCTTTTTCTAAAATTAATATTTTAATGTTTTTTTTGTTTTTTACTTTTATAATTTCGCTCACTAATTCAACACCGATTACACCAAATCCAATTATAGCAATATCAAAAATCATTGAAGTAAAAATGAAATTTGATATCATAGAAGCTTTTGTATTTCAACTTTCATTTAAATGATTAAATTAAATTTAAATCAAAATCAATTTTCTGATTTTCTCAACATAACTAATAATGTTTTTTTACCATTAAAAAATTATGTTAATAATAAGGAATATTTATCAATTTTAAATAATTATAAATTAAAAAATAAATTTTTTCCTTTCCCAATTCTTTTTGGCTTAAGAAAAAAAGAATTTATAAAAATCAAGAATTGTAAGTACATTACTTTATATTATAAAAAAAAAAAAATATGTTTAATTAATAATTTAAACTTCTTTGAGATAAATAAATCAATATATGGAAGAAAAATATTTGGACTGAGGTTTCAAACCCATCCATATTTTAGAGAGTTTAAAAAAAATCATAAATTTATGAGCTTTGACATATGCAAAATTTATAAATTAAAGATAAGTAATAATATTTTTATAAGTCCTAAAGACTTCATAAAAAAATTAAATAAAAAATATATTGGTAAATTAGTTGCATTTCATACTAGAAATGTACCTCACACAGCTCATCAGTGGATACATAATTATCTTTATAAAAAAAAAAAATAATTTATTGATACAGCCACTAATAGGACAATACAAAAGCGGTGAGTATAAAGATAAAGTTATAATTAAATTAAATAAGTTAGCATCTAAATTAACTAATAGGCGCAGAATTTTTGTTATACCTTTTTTTTCATATCCTAGATATGGTGGACCAAGAGAAGCAGCTTTACATGCCATTGTTAGAAAAAATTTTGGATGCAAATATATTTGGATAGGAAGAGATCATGCTGGGTATAAAAATTTTTTTAAAAAATATGAGTCACAAATTTTTTGTAAAAAAAAACAATACAATTTAGGAATTAATATTATTGCTGAAAAAGAACCATATTTTTGTAAAATTAAAAAAATGATTGTAAACAAATGTGATTGTATTCAAAATAATTGTAAGATATTGATAAGTGGATCAAAAATAAGAAGTTTTTTAAAAATTTCTAAAAAAATTGATAAAATTTATATGTCTAAAGATATCTCAAAACACTTAAATAAAAAATCACTCGTCAAATAAAATAATGATTAAATTTATAAAATTGCAAATATTTATTATATTTTTATTTAATTCAAATGCATCAGCATATTGGGATCCTGGAACTGGCGCGTTTATATTGCAGGCAATTGCTAGTTTCATTGCAGCTCTAGTATTTTATCTTGGATATCCAATAAAATATATAAAAAATATTTACAATAAAATTTTTCGTAAATCTAAAAAAGAAATTATGAAAAAAAAACTTGAGGAAGAAAACGTCGATAAAAATATCTTTAAAAATGAAGATTAATTTAGCAAAAAATAATGCTGAAACAAAATAATTATTTAAATTATAAATACTTAATTGGCTTATCTTTACTACTGTGTTTCAAATTTTATTTTTTTTCTATTAGTTTTTTTGCTACAAACTTTAATCTTAAGCCTCTAATAATCCAATCTTTGGTTCTTTTTTTATTTAATTTATTTTTAATATATTTCGTTTTAATATTTTTAGACCGTGTAAAAAAAAATCATATTTTTTTTAATATTTTTTCTTCAGTCATATTATCATTGTTTTTAGTATATATTTTAAAAACATATTTTTATTTTGTTAATATTATTACTTTCAAAGAATTTATTTACAATATTTTTAATGTGTTATCTTTGTCAAATAGTTATAAATTATTATTAACTTTTTTTCTACCTTATTTTTTATTTTTTATTTTATTATTATTTTTTGATAAAAAAAATAATAAAAATTTTTTTAATTTTTTTTCTATATTAGGAGTAATTTTTATTTTATATTCTTTAATAGATTTATCAGTAAAATTTTTTCAACAAACTTCAGCATATAATATAATTAATGAATTTAAACCGTATGAATTTTCTAAATTTAAAAAAAAAAAAAACCGTAAGGCAATATGGCTTATTTTAGACTCATTTGATCCTCAATTTGCTTTCGAAACAAAATCATTAAGACTTGAGAGTATAAAAGCAATAATAAACCAGTCATTATATTTTGAAAATATTTATCCACCGTCAGATTCTTCTTTACATTCTATGACCGCAAATCTTATTGGATCAGAATTTCATAAACTAATAACAAAAAAGGGGAAAATAGAGATGCAAGGAAAAAATCAAAAATTTATAAAGTTTGAAAAAGAAAATACGATTTTTGGCAGATTAGAAAAGAATAATATTGAATATGAAGTCTATTCATCTCTAATAGACTATTGTTCGATCTTAGGTCTAGAAAATTGTAAAGCACCAAAATATAAATTATCAAAAAATTCAGATAGTATTTTCTATGGAATAAAAAGTTCTTATCCTATAATTTCTCAATTTAAATATTTTTTAAACATTATTAAAAAAAAAAAAACAATAGAGACTGAAATTTTAAATGCAGATATAGATTTATTTAAATACAAAGAAAAACTAGATAAATTAAATGATATTGATGGTTTTGGTATTATGACATTTAGTGATATTGAAAACTTTATTAATTCGAATAAATCATTATTATTTGCTCATTTAAGAATACCAAAAGAACCTGCCAATCAAGTTAGGAAAATTTTAAATTTGAACTTAAAAAAAGATCACCAAATAAATCTGGATGAGTATCTTTTAAATTTAAAATATACTGATTATACGATTAAAAGAATATTTGATAGTATAAAAAAGCTGTCAACAAAAGATGAAATAATCATAATACTCATGTCTGATCATCACTACAAATTATATAAAGGAAGTGCAAAAAAAAATAAAGTTTTACAATTGATTAAAATTTTAAACTCTAATGAAAAATTAAATATAAAAGTTAAAACAAATACAATTCATACCCAAGAGCTTTTGCATAAATATTTAGTGGGTAAAATAAATAATATTAATGATATAGAGAATTTTTATAAAAATAAAACTTATACTAAAGCAACCATACAAAATTAATGTTTAATATTTTAAATTTATTGTTAAAAAAAATAAAATATACACTCATAATTACTTACAATTTATTTAATTTTTCTACAAAGAAAATTAAAAATAGTTTTTATTCAGAAAGTTTAAGTTATCAAAAATTTTCTTATCTGATTATAAAAACTATAATTGATTCTTCAGATGATAAAGTTTTTTATATCTCATCAGATATTAATGATAAGATAAATTTGCCTAATGTTTATAATATTTTTATTGGTGATGGATTTTTAAAAAGAATTTTTTTTTTAGTTTTAAATACTGAAAATTTATATTTGACACTAACAGATTTAGACAATCATTTTTTAAAAAAAACTAATAAAATTAAAAATTATATTTATTATTTTCATTCACCTATAAGTACTTTTAAAGCATATACTGAGACTGCTTTCGATAATTATGATATAATTTTATCGAATGGCATTTATCAAGAAAATGAGCTGAAATTTGCAGAAAAACTTTACAGAAAACAAAATAAAAAAATTGTTAATACAGGATACTTTTACTTTGACTATTTAAAAAATAAAAATGAGGAAAGTACAATTCAAAATGAAATTTTAGTAGCACCGTCTTGGAATTACGATAAAAAATTTTTTATAAATGAAAAATTAGAAATACTTTTCGAAAAACTCTTAACACAAAAAGATTTTAAGATCAGATTTAGACCACATCCTGAAATTTTCAAAAGATCGAAATATTTCTTAGATTCTATTAGCGAGAAATATAAAAGTAAAAATTTTTTTATAGATTATTCTAGTGAAAATATCGAAGCTTTGCTAAAATCAAAATATATTTTTACAGATTTTTCCGGAATTGCAATTGAGTATATTCTGGTATTTAAAAAACCTGTCATTTATTTTGATAGATATTCAAGAGTCCACAACAAAAAATATAAAGATTTTATAAATTTTAAAACTATGGAGGATGAAGTAAGAGATAATTTTGGTACAATTATTGATTTAAAAAATATAAATAATATTTCAGAAATTTTAAAAATTAGCGAGTTGAAAATGAAAGACAAAATCGATGAAATCGAACTTTTCAAAAATAAAAATTTTAGTAATTTTGGAAGAACCTCAGAAGAATTTAAAAAAATTTATTTTTAATTAATTAATCATCAGTAAGATTCAATTATCTAATTCAGACAATTTACCATCTTTAATTTTGAAAACTTTATCACAATCCTTTAATAAACTCTCCTTATGAGTAATGATTATAATTGTTTTATCTTTTTTGAGTCTATAAATATTATTTATAATTTCATTTTCCGTTTTATCATCAAGAGAACTTGTAGCTTCATCAAAAATTAATAAACTTGGGTTACGATATAAGGCTCTAGCAATTGCTATTCTTTGAGCTTGTCCGCCTGATATTTGTTTTGCACCTGGCCCAACCAATGTATTTATTTTATCTGGTAAATTATTAACGAAACTATCTAATGATACTTCTTTTAAAACATTATTAATTTTGTTTTTATCATCCTCGTTATTACCAAATAAAATATTTGCAGAAATTGTATCATCTATTAAAGAAAAGTTTTGAGGAACATAACCTATTTTTTCATGCCATGATTTTTTAACAAGTTTTAAATCATTTCCATCGATTTGAACTATTCCTGTATCTGGCTCAATTAATCCCATAATTATTTTTATTAGTGTACTTTTTCCGGTTCCAGTTTTTCCAACAATACCAACCGTTTCAAATTTGTTAATTGTCAAATTTATTTTCTCAAGCGCAATCAGTCTGTCTTTATACTTGAGAGACACATTTTTTAATTCTATGGAATTTTTGAAAGTTACTTTTTTATTTAAATCTTTATCATCATCAATGTCATTATCAGAATTTATTATTTCTTTATAAACTTGATTAAGTGATACTTCTCCCTGTACTAAAGATAACCTATTGAGAAGAATTGTATTTAATGAAGGATAAATTCTTAAAGCGGCAAAAAAATATAATGCTAGTATTGGAACAAAGGCAACAATATCTAATGTTAGAAACGTAGCATAAAAAATTGAACAGCATACCAAACAAACAATAAAAAATTCGATAAATATTTTCGGTAATTTATTTATAATTTCAAAAAAAACAATAGACTCAAACTCTCTAGCAATTGACTTAACAAATTTATCAATAAAATATTTTGATTTATTATATAACTTTACTTCTAATATAGACTCTAAAATTTGATTAATAATTTTACTTTTTTCTCCTCTCTCAAAAAAAGCCATTTCAGATTTTTTCAGTATTTTTGAGTAAAATATCTTCAGGTAAATAAATGTTAAAATTGCTGAAAAAATCGAAATAAATAAAGTTATTTTGTAATTTGCTACAAACAAAAGTAAAAATATTAAAAAAATTTGAGTTAATTCTTTAATTACAATTATAAATGATTTTAAATATGATATTGTTATATTGACCTCAGTTGTTATATTTCTTCCTAAGACTAATGGATTATTTATAGTATGAAAAAGATAATTTTTTTTTAAATAAATTTTTGCAATTGATGAGCTTAATTTAATTTTAATTTTATTAAAAAATTTTGCTTCAAAAAAATGAAATGAAATACTATAAATAAATTTTATTAAAAAAAATAATAAAATAATTACAGTAAAATATAAAATTATATTTTCTTTATCTAGGGATGATTTGCCTAATTTATAAAGATTATCATTAAATTTTAATTGTTCCAACAACAGATTTGGATCAACTATAATTGTAAAATATGCAGGTACCAATCCTACACTTATAGTTTCAAGTATACTTATAATGAAAAATCCAAAAAAATATAACTTATAATAATTATTATCTTTTTTATCTAAGATAGTTGAGATTTTATTAAAATTATCTTTAATCATCATTTAAAATTATTTTAATTAATTTTTCAAATAGTAATAATTGTCCATTCCTATTGAGATGAAATCCGTCAGAAGTAAAATTTGAAATATTTTTTATTTCTTGCAATTCAATAAAACTATTTTTTAAAACTTCTTTTAGCATATTGTTGTAATCATTTATTCTTTGTGATGTATTTGGTCTATCTTGATCAATTTTTTCATCGCTATATAT
>MDTB01121373.1_pt1 | contig 26544 bp, 34 predicted proteins | sample 811161 | NCBI WGS metagenome assembly MDTB01 (sample SAMN05326650, study PRJNA326480) | marine metagenome | isolation source: seawater | place: Mediterranean Sea | collected 2009 | reverse complement strand
GAATTATCTGAATCTGGATCAAATAAAATTGCAGTTATTAAAGAAGTTAGAACCATCACTGGTCTTGGCTTGAAAGAAGCAAAAGATTTAGTTGAAGGTGCACCGAAACCACTTAAGCAGGGTGTGAAAAAAGAAGAAGCTGACGAAATGAAAAAAGCATTAGAAGCAGCGGGAGCTAAGGTTACATTAAAGTAAATACTAGGCCTTATTTTTAAGGCCTAGTATTTTATTTTGATAAATAAAGGAGAAAAATGAGTTTAGATCATGTCAATTCAAAAAAAATAAGAAAATCTTTTGGAAAAATTCCTCTTGTTACATCTTTACCTAATTTAGTAGAGGTTCAAAAAAGATCATTCGACAATTTTTTACAATTAAATTCTGATTCAGACAAAAGAGAAAATATTGGTCTTCATTCAATTTTTAAATCAGTATTTCCAATTCATGACTATGCAGAAAGAGCATCTGTTGATTACGTAAGTTATAATCTCGGTGTTCCAAAATATGATGTTGAAGAATGCTCTCAAAGAGGACTTACTTATGGAACTCCACTACTTGTAAACTTTAGACTTATTATTTGGGATATAGATGAAATAGCTGGAACTAAATCTGTAAGAGATATTAAAGAACAAGAAGTGTACATGGGTGAAATTCCTCTGATGACTAAAAATGCTACATTTGTAGTAAATGGCACAGAAAGAGTCGTAGTAAGTCAAATGCATAGATCCCCAGGAGTATTTTTTGATCATGACTTTGGAAAAACACATACAAGTGGTAAATATTTATTTAATGCTAGAATCATTCCATATCGAGGTTCTTGGTTGGATTTTGAGCATGATGCAAAAAATAACATACATGCAAGAATAGATAGAAAAAGAAAGTTCCCTGTAACCACATTGTTTAAATGTCTTTTAAGCAACATGTCTGAAAAATATATAAAAGAATGTGAAGAAAATAAAATTGAACCTGATTCAAAAAAAATACTTGGTATGACAGGTGAGGAAATTCTATCAATTTTTTATGATAATATTGTTTATAAAAAAAATAATTATGGATGGGGATTTAAGGAAGACCTATCCTTTTTTAAAGCCAAGATTTTAAATTATGATTTGTTAGATTCAAAAAATGGAAAAATTATTATTTCTAAAGGTACAAAAGTTAATCAAAAAATTATAAATGATTTAAAAAAGAAAAACGTTACTAATGTAACTATAAATGAAGAATCATTAATTGGTTTTTTTATATCATCAGATATTATTGATGAAAAAACAGGTAAAATATACTTCGAAGCAGGATATGAAATAGATGAAATTTTTTTGCAATTTCTAAATGATAAAAAAATTAGCAAAATCGATATTCTTAAATCTGATAACATTGAAATTGGTTCCTACATTAGGAACACCCTTCAGGTAGATAAGTCAAGGTCAAGAGAAGAAGCTCTCTTTGAAATTTTCAAAATATTAAGACCAGGTGAGCCTCCTACAATTGAAACTGCAGAAAACCTCTTCAATAATCTTTTCTTTAACTCGGATAGATATGACTTATCATCAGTTGGAAGATTAAAAATCAATGCTAAATTTAAAAAGAACACTCTAATTGAACAAAGAGTAATTGATAAAAGTGATATTTTAGATGTTGTAAAACATATGCATAATCTTATCGATGGAAAAGGTGAAATTGACGATATTGATCACCTGGCTAATCGAAGAGTACGTTCAGTTGGTGAACTTTTGGAGAATCAATACCGTATTGGTTTGCTTAAAATGGACAGAGCAATAAAAGAAAGATTAAGTTCATTGGAGGTTGATAATATAATGCCTCAAGATATTGTTAACGCAAAACCTGTTGTTGCCTCAATCAAAGAATTCTTTGGACTTAGTCAATTGAGTCAGTTTATGGATCAAACAAATCCATTAAGTGAAATCACTCACAAAAGAAGAGTATCCGCACTTGGTCCTGGTGGCTTAAATAGGGAGAGAGCTGGATTTGAAGTAAGAGATGTTCATCAAACTCATTATGGAAGAATTTGCCCAATTGAGACTCCAGAAGGAGCTAACATAGGTTTAATAAACAGCTTAGCATCATATTCCAGAATTAATAAATATGGTTTTATTGAAACCCCATATAGAATTGTGAACAATGGCAAAGTAACAGATAAAGTCATTTATTTGAGTGCTATTGATGAAGAAGATTTTGTAATCGCACAAGCAAACGCAGAAATCGATCTCAAGGGTAGATTTGTAAGTCAAATTGTAAGTTGTAGAAAGAATGGAGAATTCATAAATGTTGATGTTGACGCAATAGATCTAATGGATGTATCTCCACAACAATTAGTTTCAGTAGCATCCTCTTTAATTCCTTTTCTAGAAAACGATGATGCTAACAGAGCTCTTATGGGTTCAAATATGATGAGACAAGCAGTACCATTAATAAAACCAAAAGCCCCATTGGTTGGTACTGGAATGGAATACACAGTTGCCAACGATAGTGGATCAACAATTGTTGCTAAAAGACAAGGAATTGTTGATCAACTTGACGCCAATAGAATTGTAATACGAATTACTGACAAAAATGATAAGACTTTAAATAAAATTGACATTTACAATTTATCTAAATTTCAGAGATCTAATCAAAACACATGTATTACCCAACGTCCACTTGTTAATGTTGGAGATAAAGTATTAAAAAATCAAGTAATTGCTGATGGTCCTGCAACTGACTTAGGTGAACTTGCTCTTGGAAGAAATGTACTTGCAGCATTTATGCCATGGAATGGTTATAATTTTGAAGATTCAATATTAATATCAGAGAAAGTTGTGCAAGATGATGTTTTCACTTCTATTCATGTTGAAGAGTTTGAAGTAATGTCGAGGGATACAAAATTAGGTCCTGAAGAAATTACTAGGGATATTCCGAATGCAAGCGAAGAGATGCTTGTTAATCTTGATGAAACAGGAATAGTTTACGTAGGAGCTGAAGTTAAATCGGGAGATATACTTGTAGGTAAAGTCACTCCTAAGGGTGAGTCTCCAATGACACCTGAGGAGAAATTACTCAGAGCTATATTTGGAGAAAAAGCAGCAGATGTTAAAGATACAAGTTTAAGAGTACCGCCGGGGGTCAAAGGAACAGTTGTTGAGATAAGAGTCTTTTCGAGAAGAGGAATCGAGAAAGATGAAAGAGCAATAAGTATTGAAAATAATCAAATTGAAATTATTGCTCGTGATAGAGATGATGAATTAAACATCTTACAAAAAAGTTTTGGAAATCATTTAAGAGAGCTACTTAACAATCAAACCTATGTCTCTGGTTTTGATAATTTCAAAAAAAATACTCAGATAAAATATGAACAATTAGAAAGTTTAAGTTTAAGTGAACTCTTAAAAATAAATATATTAGATGAGAAAAAAAATGATCAGATAGAATTACTAGTAAAAAGTTATGAAAACCAGCTAGGTAATATAAATCAAAAATTCGAAAATAAAATTGATAAGATCCAAAGTGGTGATGAATTACTTCCTGGAGTTTTAAAGTTAATTAAAGTGTTTATTTCTGTTAAACGTAAACTTCAACCTGGTGATAAAATGGCAGGAAGACACGGAAATAAAGGAGTAATATCAAAAATATGCCCAGTTGAAGATATGCCATATCTTGAAGATGGAACCACTGTAGATATTGTTTTAAATCCATTAGGTGTTCCAAGTAGAATGAATATTGGTCAAATTTTAGAAACACACCTTGGATGGGCTTCTGCATCATTAGGTAGGCAAGTAAATGAAATGTTACAAAAAATTCAATCAGAAGGCCAAACTAATAATTTAAGAAATAAGCTGCTTGAAATTTACGATTTAGAAAGTCATCAAAAAATTATCAAAAATATGAATGATGATGAAATTTTAGAATTAGGTAATAACCTTAAGGAAGGGATTCCATTTGCTACTCCAGTCTTTGATGGAGCAAAAGAGAAGGATATAACTAATTTATTATCAATATCAGGTGTTTCAGCTACTGGTCAAGAGACGCTATATGATGGCATTACTGGTCAAAAATTTGAAAGACCAGTAACCGTGGGTTATATGTACATGTTAAAATTACATCATCTTGTTGATGAAAAAATTCATGCTAGATCAATCGGTCCATATAGCTTAGTGACTCAACAACCTCTAGGTGGTAAGGCACAGTTTGGTGGTCAAAGATTTGGTGAAATGGAGGTTTGGGCATTAGAAGCTTATGGGGCTGCATACACATTACAGGAAATATTAACTATTAAATCAGACGATGTTGCAGGGAGAACTAAAGTTTATGAATCAATAGTTAAAGGTGATAATAATTTTGAATCTGGAACTCCAGAATCTTTTAATGTTATGGTAAAAGAGCTGAGATCTCTTGGTTTAAATTTGGACTTTAAGGAAAACTTAAATGACAATAATCAAACTAACTTAATAGGAACAAATGAATAAAGAACTAACAAACATATTTAATCAGAATCAAGGTGTTCAAAACTTTAATAGTCTTAAAATATCTATAGCAAGCCCAGAAGATATTAGATCATGGTCATTTGGTGAAATTAAAAAACCTGAAACAATTAATTATAGAACTTTTAAGCCTGAAAAAGACGGTCTATTTTGCTCCAGAATATTTGGACCAGTAAAAGACTATGAATGCTTATGTGGCAAATATAAAAGAATGAAGTTTAGAGGAATAATTTGCGAAAAATGTGGAGTTGAGGTTACTCTATCAAAAGTAAGAAGAGATAGAATGGGGCATATCGAGCTAGCTGCACCTGTATCCCATATTTGGTTTATGAAATCTTTACCAAGCAGGATAGCTACCCTTTTGGATATGACGATTAAAAATCTTGAAAAAGTTCTTTATTTTGAGCAGTTTATAGTTGTAGAACCTGGTTTAACTGATTTGAAGAAAGGTGAAATTATCTCAGAAGAACAATTCATTGATTATCAAGATCAGTATGGTGAAGATTCATTCAGTGCCGCAATAGGAGCTGAAGCTATTGAGCAGATGTTAATAGGTATTGATCTTGAAGCTGATTATAGACAACTAAAAATTGATCTTACTGAAACTAAATCTGAATTAAAAAAATCTAAAATTACAAAGAGATTAAAACTTTTAGAGTCCTTTATTGTTTCAAAAAATAAACCAGAATGGATGATAATGAGAGTTCTTCCAGTAATTCCACCTGAATTAAGACCGTTAGTTCCGCTTGATGGTGGCCGATTTGCTACAAGTGATTTAAACGACTTATATAGGAGAGTAATCAACAGAAATAACAGATTAAAGAGATTAATTGATTTGAGAGCTCCAGATATAATAATCAGAAATGAAAAGAGAATGCTTCAAGAGTCTGTTGATGCACTATTCGATAATGGTAGAAGAGGTAGAGTAATAACGTCTACAAATAAAAGACCACTTAAATCATTATCTGATATGCTCAAGGGGAAGCAAGGAAGATTTAGACAGAACTTATTAGGAAAAAGAGTTGATTATTCAGGAAGATCAGTAATTGTTGTTGGTCCAAATCTTAAACTTCATCAATGTGGTATTCCAAAAAAAATGGCACTTGAGCTATTCAAGCCTTTTATATTTCATAAACTTGATATTTATGGCTGGGCCAATACAATTAAAGCAGCAAAAAAACTTGTTGAAAAAGAAGATCCAAGAGTGTGGGACATTTTAGAAGAGGTTATTAGAGAACATCCTGTACTTCTTAATAGGGCACCTACTTTGCATAGATTAGGAATTCAAGCTTTTGAACCAATATTAATTGAAGGAAAGTCAATTCAATTACATCCACTAGTGTGTACAGCCTTTAATGCAGATTTTGATGGAGATCAAATGGCAGTTCATGTTCCTCTAAGCCTGGAAGCACAACTTGAAGCTAGGGTATTAATGATGAGCACAAATAATATATTATCACCTTCCAGTGGTAAACCTATCATAGTACCATCTCAAGATATAGTTTTAGGTATTTATTACTTATCAATAATTAGAGATAAACAAACTGGAGAAGGTCGAAGTTTTATTGATTTAAATGAAATATTAAAAGCATTAGAAAATAATGATGTTACTCTTCATTCAAAAATAGTAGCAAGAATAAAAACTAGTGAAGGTAATTTATCTAAAGTTGAAACCACTCCAGGAAGAATGATATTAGGCAATATTTTACCAAAGAATAAAAATATTAATTATGAAATGATAAATAAAGTACTTACGAAAAAGGAAGTAAGTAATATTATTGATACAGTATATAGATTTTGTGGACAAAAAGAGACTGTATTATTTGCTGATCACATAATGCAAATTGGATTTAAGTATGCAGCAATAGCGGGTATTTCTTTTGGAAAAGACGATCTTATTATACCATCTGATAAAAATAATTTACTAAATGAAACTCAATTAAAAGTTCAAGAATACGAAAATCAGTATCAAGATGGATTAATCACACAAGGTGAAAAATATAATAAAGTTGTTGATGCTTGGTCAGAATGCACGAATAGAGTAGCTGACAAAATGTTAGATGTAATTTCAAGTCCTTCTGATGATCAACCAATTAATTCTGTTTATATGATGGCACATTCTGGAGCTCGAGGATCTGCAGCCCAGTTGAAGCAATTATCAGGAATGAGAGGGTTAATGGCAAAGCCTTCAGGTGAAATTATTGAGAACCCGATTAAATCTAATTTCAAAGAGGGCTTATCTGTTTTAGAATACTTCACTTCAACCCATGGAGCTCGTAAAGGTCTTGCTGATACGGCGCTAAAAACTGCAAGTAGCGGATATTTAACTAGAAGATTAGTAGATGTTGCTCAAGATGCAGTTATTAGAGAACTAGATTGCAATACTAAAAAAGGTGTAGTAGTTGAAGAAATTATTGAATCAGGTAATATTACCTCCCCTTTAACAGAAAGAATATTAGGCAGAACGCCTGTTGATGAAATAGTTGATGAAAACCAAAATATAATTGTTAAAGCAGGAGAAATAATTTCTGAAAAACACTTAGATTCTATATCAAAATTAGGAATTAGATCTTTAAAAATTAGATCTGTACTAACCTGTGAGACAGAGGATGGAATTTGTTCAATTTGTTATGGTAGAGATCTTGCTAGAGGTACTGCTGTAAACGTTGGAGAAGCAGTGGGTATTATAGCTGCACAATCCATTGGAGAACCTGGAACTCAATTAACAATGAGAACATTTCACATTGGTGGTGCTGCAAGCTCTTCTGTCGAACAATCTAATAGTACTGCAGCAGTATCAGGAACTGTTAATTTAGAAAATATCAAAATTATTGAAGATAAGTTTAAAAATAAAATTGTTTTAAGTAGAAATGCAAAAATAAAAATTGTAGATGAAAATGAAAAAAAATACTCTTCGAATATACCCTTTGGCTCAAAGATACTTGTTAATGATAAGGAAAAAGTCGAAAACAACCAATTATTAGCAGAATGGGATCCGTATACTCTACCTATAATTGCTGAAAAAAATGGATACATAAAATACTTAGATTTAAAACAAGGAATTTCTTTCAGAGAATCAATAGATGACACTACTGGAATATCTAGCAAAATTGTTATAGACTGGAGTCAAAACCAAAAGAGTAAGAATTTTAAACCTGCTATAATCATCGCAGACAATTTAACAGATGAAAAGATAGATGAAGAAAATTCATCAAACTATCCTATGTCAATTGATTCAATTTTAAGTGTCGAAGATGGACAAGAAGTTTATGCCGGTCAAGTTATCGCAAGAATACCAAAAGAATCCTCTAAAACAAAAGATATAACAGGTGGATTACCAAGAGTTGCAGAGTTGTTTGAAGCAAGAAAACCGAAAGATCCTGCGATAATGTGTGAAATTGATGGAAAAATTTCGTTTGGTAAAGATTATAAAAATAAAAGAAGAGTTATTATTTCATCTTTAGATGAAAAAGAAACTTTTGAAATCCTGATTCCAAGATCAAAATACTTAAATGTTCAGGAAGGAGATTATGTAAAAAAAGGTGATATTCTTGTTGAGGGAACGCCTGTTCCTCATGATATTTTAAGAATCCTGGGAGTTGAAGAATTAGCTAGATATCTTGTAAGGGAAGTTCAATCCGTTTACAAACTTCAAGGAGTTTATATAAATGATAAACATATAGAGACAATAGCAAGACAAATGTTACAAAAAGTTCTTATTAAAGAACCTGGTGACTCAAATTTGATCGCGGGTGAGCAAATTCAAAAAAGAGATGTGATTAAAATTAATAATAATTTATCTGATGAGGGAAAAAAAGCAGTTCTATATGAACCCGTACTTCTTGGAATAACTAAAGCTAGCTTGCAAACAAACTCTTTTATATCTGCTGCATCATTTCAAGAAACTACGAAGGTACTAACTGATGCTGCTACACTTGGTAAAGTTGATACATTAAATGGTCTTAAAGAGAATGTGATTGTTGGAAGGTTAATTCCAGCAGGAACTGGAAAAATGACTTCAGATTATGAAAATATTGCTTTTGAAAGAGATCAGGAAATAATTGATAAAAATCAGTCAAAAAATCAAGAAAATTAGTAAATTTCTTGTATATCTGCTTGACTTTACCTTAATCAATTTATAAAGACCCCTACGATTTGTTAAAGGTCGTGGAGTAAATTCCAAACACTTAACTAAAGGATAAAATGCCAACGATTAACCAACTTGTTAGAAAAGGTAGATCTTCTGTCAAAAAGAGAAATAAAGTACCTGCATTAGACAAGAGTCCTCAAAAAAGAGGTGTTTGTACAAGAGTATATACAACAACTCCTAAAAAACCAAATTCAGCTCTCAGAAAAGTAGCAAGAGTAAAACTAACTAATGGTCAAGAAGTTTCAGCCTACATACCTGGTGAAGGTCACAATTTACAAGAACATTCAGTGGTATTAATTAGAGGTGGTCGAGTAAAAGATCTTCCTGGAGTTAGATATCACATTCTGAGAGGCACACTTGATACCCAGGGAGTATCTTCTAGAAAACAAAGAAGATCACTCTACGGAGCAAAACGTCCAAAGTAATTATGTCTAGAAGAAGAGCAGCAGAGAAAAGGACCATACTTCCAGATCACAAATTCAAAGACTTAGTCTTAGCCAAATTTATGAACAGAATTATGTTTGATGGTAAAAAATCTATATCTGAAAAAATTGTTTATGGTGCATTCGATTTGGTATCAAAAAAGACAGAAAAAACACCTATCGAATTTTTTCACGAAGCATTAAATAATGTAAAACCATCTTTAGAAGTTAGATCCCGAAGAGTTGGCGGCGCTACTTACCAAGTACCAATGGAAGTTAGACCTAAAAGAGCTCAAACTCTTGCTATGAAATGGATTGTTGACTCCGCATCAAAGAGGAACGAAAAAACAATGAAAGAGAGAGTCGCAAATGAAATTATTGATGCATTTAATAACAAAGGAAATGCTGTAAAAAAAAGAGAAGAAACTCATAAAATGGCAGATGCTAATAGAGCATTTTCTCACTTTAGATGGTAATATAAAAATGACAAGATCTCATCCATTATCAAAATACAGAAACATAGGTATCATGGCTCATATTGATGCTGGTAAAACAACAACAACTGAAAGAATATTATACTATACAGGTAAATCTCATAAAATAGGCGAAGTTCATGATGGTGCTGCAACAATGGATTGGATGGAACAAGAACAAGAAAGGGGCATAACTATCACTTCTGCCGCAACAACATGTTTTTGGAAAGATCATAGAATAAATATAATAGACACACCAGGTCACGTAGATTTTACTATTGAAGTTGAGAGATCTCTTAAGGTTTTAGATGGAGCTGTAGCTGTTTTTGATGGTGTTGCTGGTGTTGAACCACAATCTGAAACTGTTTGGAGACAGGCAGATAAGTATAAAGTTCCAAGAATGTGTTTTGTAAATAAGTTAGACAGAACTGGTGCGAATTTCTTCATGTGTGTTGATATGATTTCAGATCGTTTAGGTTCTTACCCTTTAGTTACTCAACTACCAATTGGAATAGAAAGTAGCTTAAAAGGTGTTGTGGATTTAGTGTCTAATAAAGCTGTTGTTTGGCAAGATGAAAGCCTAGGAGCTAAATTTGATATTGTAGACATACCTGATGATCTTAAAGATCAATCTGCTGAATACAGACTTAAATTAATTGAAAAAGTTGTTGAAGAGGACGACTCAATAATGGAAAATTACCTAGAAGGAAATGAACCTTCCGTTGAAGAATTAAAAAAATGTATCAGAAAAGGAACCATTAATGGTTCATTTGTTCCAGTTTTGACTGGCTCGGCATTTAAAAACAAAGGCGTCCAACCTCTTTTAGATGCAGTTATTGATTACATGCCATCACCTACAGATGTTTCAAACGTAAAAGGTGTAGATATAAATGATGATTCTAAAGAGTTAACTAGAAAATGTGAAGATGATGAACCATTTAGTGCTTTAGCTTTTAAAATAATGACAGATCCATTTGTAGGCAGTTTAACATTTGCTAGAATTTATTCAGGATCAATCAATACCAAAGATACTGTTCTAAATTCTAATTCTGGAAAAAAAGAAAATATAGGTAGAATGCTATTAATGCATGCAAATAATAGGGAAGAAATAAAAACTGCAAATGCAGGTGATATTGTAGCTCTTGTTGGTTTAAAAGATGTCACAACTGGTGAGACTTTATGTGCATCTGATAAACCTATAGTTTTAGAAAAAATGGACTTTCCTGATCCTGTAATTGAAGTTGCTGTTGAACCTAAAACTAAAGTTGATCATGAAAAAATGGGGCAAGCTTTAGGAAGACTTGCTCAAGAAGATCCAAGTTTTAGAGTAACTACTGACCATGAAAGCGGCCAAACGATAATAAAAGGTATGGGAGAACTTCATCTAGAAATACTTGTTGATAGAATGAAAAGAGAGTTTAAAGTAGAAGCAAACGTTGGTGCCCCTCAAGTTGCTTATCGAGAAACTATATCAAATTCATACGATGTAGATTATACGCATAAAAAACAATCTGGTGGTGCAGGTCAATTTGCAAGAGTAAAAATAAAATTTGAACCTGGGGAACCAGGAAGTGGTTATGAATTTATTAATCAAATAAAAGGCGGAAATATTCCTACCGAACATATTCCTGGGGTTGAAAAGGGTCTCATAGCTCAGCAACAAACTGGAGTTATAGCAGGTTTCCCATGTATAGACTTTAAGGCAACTCTTTATGATGGTGCATATCATGACGTTGACTCATCTGTACTGGCATTTGAAATTGCTTCAAGAGCTGCCTTTAGAGAAGGTATTGCAAAGGCAAAACCAGTATTACTTGAGCCTATGATGAAAGTTGAAGTTATTACGCCTGAAGAATATATGGGTGATGTTATAGGTGATCTTAATAGTAGAAGAGGACAAGTTCAAGAAATGTCTACTAGAGGAAATGCAAATGTAGTCGATGCTATGGTACCGCTTGCAAATATGTTTGGTTACGTAAATAATCTTAGATCTTTGTCACAGGGTAGGGCGAATTATACAATGCAGTTTGACCACTATGAAGAAGTTCCTTCAAACGTAGCTGATGAAGTAAAGGCAAAGTTAGCATAATGGATAACCAAAATATCAGAATAAGGTTAAGAGGATATGACAATTCTCTGTTAGATACCAGTACACAAGATATAATAAACACTGCAAAAAGAACAGGGGCAAAAGTCAAAGGTCCAATACCTCTTCCAACTAGATTTGAAAGGTTCACAGTTAATAAATCGCCTCACATAGATAAAAAAAGTAGAGATCAACTTGAAATAAGAACACATAATCGTCTCTTAGATATAATTGATCCCACACCTCAGACAGTAGATGCTTTAATGAAGCTTGATTTATCTGCAGGAGTTGAAGTGGATATTAAAATTTAAAATGCTTAGATCTGGTTTAATAGCTACAAAAATAGGAAATAGTTCATACTATCATAAAGATGGTAAAAATACTCATATTACTGTTTTAAAAGTTGATGAATGTATTGTGTCTAATATTAAAACATCTGAAAAGGATGGATATAACGCTATCCAACTCGCTTCAATAGAAACAAATAAAGATATTTCACACATAAATAAACCACAAAGAAAAATTTTTTCCTCAGTAAAAATTAATCCAAAAAAAATAATCAAAGAATTTAGGGTTGATAATAATAATATTTTAGAAATTGGAACAAAGCTAAACGTTGATCATTTTAAAATAGATCAATACGTTGATGCTAGTAGTATTTCAATTGGTAAAGGGTTTGCAGGAGTAATGAAAAGACATAATTTTGGAGGACTTAGAGCATCTCATGGTGTGTCTATATCTCATCGTTCACATGGTTCTACAGGTCAAAACCAAGATCCAGGCAGAGTATTTAAAGGTAAGAAGATGGCCGGCAGAATGGGAAATAGAAAAGTAACTAAACAAAACTTAAAGATAATTGATATAGATATCAAAAATAATCTTTTAATTGTTAAAGGTTCAGTTCCAGGGAAAAAAAATTCAGTTATTTACTTAAAAGACTCTGTTAAAAAATCATAATGAAAAAATCAGTTATAAATCTAAAAAATAAACCCGTTGGAGACATTGAACTTGATTCAAACATTTTTGGTATCAATGCTCTACCTGATTTAATACATCAATATATTAGATATCAAAATGCAAAATCTAGGCAAGGTTCACATAAAACTAAAACAAGATCTGAAGTAAGTGGACGCAGTAAAAAACCTTTTTCTCAAAAAGGAACGGGTAACGCTAGACAAGGTAGTAATAAACCACCAAACTTTAGAGGTGGAGCTGTTGCTATGGGCCCACAAAATAGAGATTATTCTTTTAATTTAAACAAAAAAGAAAAAAAATTAGCTTTAAAATCAGCCCTATCAATTAAACTAACAGAAGATAAAGTTTTTATTATTGATACTTTTGAAATTAAAAGTTTTAAAACAAAAGAATTGCACTCAGATTTACAACATTTTAACTATCAATCCGCGTTATTCATTCATTCAGAAAGTGGAATTGACAAAAATTTTAAATTAGCATCCTCGAATATACCAAAAATATCAATTTTGAATCAAAAAGGAATAAACGTTAAGGATTTAATTTTGTTTGACAAAATATTTATTGAGCAAAAATCAATAAGTGAAATTACGAAGAGGCTCTCATGAAAAAAAAGACTAAGAATATATCTCTTGAAAGAGCTTACGAAATTATAAAAAAACCTATCACAACTGAAAAATCTACAAATCTACAACAATTCAACCAATATTCTTTTATCGTTTCAAAAACTTCAAATTGTTATGAAATTAAAAATGCGATTGAAGCCATATTCAAAGTTAAAGTAAATAAAGTAAATACTTTGATTTTAAAAGGCAAGGGTAAAACATTTAAAGGTCAGTACGGTTTTAGAAAAGATACTAAAAGAGCAATAGTAACACTGGACGAAGGTAACACAATTGACTCTTCACTGGAGATTAAATAATGTTGCTGAAATTCAAACCTACTACTCCAGGATTGAGAGGTACAGTTCTTATCTCTAAGAAAGAATTGTCAAAAGAAAAACCCCATAAATCTTTAACAAAAAAGTTTAAATCTACTGGCGGAAGAAATAATCAAGGTAGAATCACATCTAGAAGAATGGGCGGAGGTGTTAAGAGGAAATACAGAATTATCGATTTTAAAAGATCTAAAACAGATATTATGGCTGAAGTAATAAGAAATGAGTATGATCCCAATAGAACCGCTTTTATATGCTTATTAAAATATGAAGATGGTGAACATGGTTATATTCTTTCACCTAAAAATATTAAAGTTGGTGAAAAAATTATTTCAGGTGAAAACGTTGCAATTAAAAATGGAAACTGTTTACCAATAAACAATATTCCTGTTGGCACAAACATTCATAACATTGAATTAAAACCAGGCGCGGGTGGGCAATTGATCAGATCTGCTGGATCTTCTGCACAGATTGTATCTAAGGAACAACCTTACGTTCAGATTAAACTAATATCTGGTGAGATTAGACACATTAATAAAAATTGTAGGGCTACAATAGGTGAGGTATCGAATTCAGATCAAAAAAATATAAAATTAGGTAAAGCTGGTAGAAAAAGATATTTGGGATTTAGACCGAAAGTGAGAGGTGTTGTTATGAATCCGGTTGACCATCCACATGGCGGTGGGGAAGGTAGAACATCAGGAGGAAGAGACCCTGTTACTCCTTGGGGTGTATCGACTAAAGGTAAAAAAACAAGAAATAATAAAAAAACAGATATGTTTATAATCAGAAGGAAGAAAAAATAATGACTAGATCAGTTTGGAAAGGTCCATTTGTAGATACTACTCTAATTAAAAAAGCTGAAAAATTATCACAATCTGGAAGAAAAGAGGTTCTAAAGACATGGTCAAGAAGATCTACTATTCTTCCACAATTTGTAGGCCTTACTTTTGGCGTTTATAATGGACAAAAGTTTGTTCCTGTAACAGTAAATGAACAAATGGTCGGTCATAAACTTGGAGAATTTTCACCAACAAGATCATTTAAAGGTCATACAGCTTCAGACAAGAAAGCGGAACAAAAATGAACAAAAATCTAATAGCTGTAGCGAAAGATAATATGGTTAGAATTAGCCCAACAAAACTATCCCTTTTAGTTAATAGTATTGTTAATATGAAAGTTAACTCCGCAATAAATCAATTACAATTTTCATCTAAGAGAATATCTAGAAGTATTTTAAAGGTTCTAAATGCAGCAGTCGCAAACGCAGAAAATAATAAACAGCTTGATATTGATAAACTTTTTGTAAAAGAGGCATTTGTTGGAAAAAGTTTAAGAATGAAAAGATGGAGACCTAGAGCCAAAGGAAGAGCTGCTTCAATAATTAAATCTTTTAGCAAGGTAACAATAGTTGTCGAAGAAAGAACACTAACAAAAAAGGAAAATAAATAATGGGTCAAAAAGTTAATCCTTATGGTATCAGACTTGGAATCAATAAAACTTGGTCGTCAAGGTGGTTTTCAAAAAAAGAATATACAAAATTACTGCACCAAGATTTAAAAATAAAAAAGTACGTAGAAAATAAATTAAAAAATGCAAGCATTTCAAAAATAAATATTGAAAGAGCTGCAAAAAAACTAAGACTTTCTATCTACAGTTCAAGGCCTGGAATTATCATTGGAAAAAAGGGCGCAGATATTGAAACTCTTAAAAATGACCTCTCAAAAATGTCACAGCTAGAAGTTTTTTTAGATATTAAAGAAGTTCGCAAGCCTGAAGTGGAAGCAAGGTTAGTTGCAGAAAACATAGCTTCACAACTTGAAAAAAGAATATCATTCAGAAGAGCAATGAAGAAGGCTGTTCAATCAGCAATGAGATTAGGCGCTAAAGGTGTAAAAGTAGTTTGCAGCGGAAGGTTAGGTGGAGCAGAAATTGCCAGAACTGAAAAGTATCACGAGGGTAGCGTACCTTTACACACATTAAGAGGTGATATTGACTATGCAACTGCAGAAGCAGAAACAACTTATGGAATATGTGGCATTAAAGTTTGGATTAATAAAGGTGAAATTTTATTAAAAGACCCATATGCAAGTGAAAAAAAACAGATAGATCAAGGGAGTGTTAGATAATGAATATGTTATCTCCTAAAAAAACAAAATATAGAAAACAATTTAAAGGCAGAATTCATGGTTCTTCGAAAGGTAATTATGCACTAAATTATGGTAGCTATGGTCTTAAAGCTATGGAACCAGAGAGAGTTACCTCTAGACAAATTGAAGCTGCAAGAAAAGCAATAACTAGATACTTAAAACGAGCTGGCAGAATGTGGATTAGAATTTTTCCAGATATCCCAGTTTCAAAAAAACCTGCTGAAGTAAGAATGGGTAAGGGAAAAGGATCGATAGAATATTGGGCTTGTAGAGTTAAGCCTGGTAGAATTATGTTTGAAGTTGATGGCGTTGATGTAAATGATGCAAGAAGAGCTATGACCTTGGCAGCAGCAAAGCTCCCGATTAAATGTAAATTTGTTGAAAGAAATATCTAATGAGTAAAAAAACTAATTTAAATGATAAGAAAATTAAAGATGAAATATTGAGCTTAAAGAAAACATTATTGAATTTAAATTTTCAAAAATCTTCTGGTCAGTTAGAAAAAACATCTAAAATAAAGGATACTAAAAAACAGATTGCACGATTAAATACTCAACTATCAAGTTTAAATGGAGAGAAAAATGCCTAAAAGAATTTTATCTGGTGTAGTCGTTTCATCAAACTCAAATAAAACTATTACCGTAGATGTTACTAGAAGAATTAAACACAAACTTTATAAAAAAATTATAAGACAAACAAAAAAATATCATGCTCATGATGAAAAAAATGAGTTTAATATAGGCGATACCGTATCAATCATCGAATCAAAACCTATATCAAAACTAAAAAAATGGGTAGTTATTTCAAACTTAGTAGGAGATAAGTAATGATACAAATGCAATCTAAGCTTTTTGTTGCAGATAATTCAGGTGCTAGAAGCATTCAATGTATCAAAGTTTTAGGAGGTTCTAAAAGAAGATCTGCTTCAATTGGAGACGTAATCGTTGTATCAATTAAAGATGCATTACCAAGATCAAAAGTTAAAAAAGGTGATGTATATAAAGCTGTTATAGTTAGAACAGCAAAAGATTTTAAAAGATCCGATGGTTCTGCAATTAGATTTGATAAAAATGCGGCAGTACTGCTAGACAAGCAAGAAGAGCCTATTGCTACAAGAATATTTGGACCAGTAACAAGAGAACTTAGAAGTAAAAAATTTATGAAAATAATAAGTTTAGCACCTGAGGTAATTTAATGAATTATAAATTTAAATTAAAAAAAGGTGATGAGGTGATAGTACTTGCTGGTAAAGACAAAGGTAAAACTGGAAAAATAGTTAAAATGATACCAAAACAAATGAAAGCAATAGTTTCAGAAATAAATCGTGTTAAAAAAAATCAAAAACCAGACAATAATCAACCTGGTGGAATAATAGACAAAGAAATGCCTATGCATATATCTAATTTATCTTTTTATGATCCTTCATTAAAAAAACCTATAAAAATTGGTTATAAGTTTGAAAACAATAAAAAAATTAGAATTAACAAATCATCAGGTAAGGAAATTTAATGAGCAGACTTCTAGAAGAGTATAATAACCAAATTAAAAAAGAATTGCAGTTAAAACTGGGTCTAAAAAATTTATTTGAGGTGCCGAAACTAAAAAAGATAATTTTAAATATGGGTGTCGGTGAGGGCAAAGAAGACTCAAAATTAATTGATAAAGCAGTAGATGATCTATCTCTTATTTCAGGTCAAAAAGCTATTAAAACTAAATCAAAAAAAGCAATTTCAGGATTTAAAATAAGAGCAGGAATGCCCTTAGGTGTTAAAGTAACCTTACGTAATAAAATAATGTATGAGTTTCTTGATAGATTTGTAAATATAGCGATCCCAAGAATAAGAGATTTTAGAGGTTTAAACATAAAAAGCTTTGATGGGAATGGTAATTTTTCAATGGGAATTAAAGAGCATGTTATCTTTCCAGAAATAAATTTTGATAAAGTAGATAAAATTACAGGTATGGATATTACAATTTGTACATCTGCAAAAAATAATAATGAGGCTATAGAATTACTTAAAAGTTTTAACATGCCTTTTAAAGACAATCAGGTAAATTAAGGAGTAAAATGGCAAAACTAAGTTCAGTTCAAAAAAATCTTTTTAGACAGAAATTAATTAAAAAGTACAAAACAAAGAGAGATAATCTTAAAGCTAAAATTAAAGACAAGAATATTTCATTAGAAGAAAGGATATCTTATCAAAATAAACTTAATGATCTTCCTAGAAACGGCTCCTCTATTAGACATAGAAATAGATGTGAGATTACTGGAAGACCTAGAGGAAATTATAGAAAATTTGGTTTGTCCAGAATTAAACTTAGAGAACTTTCAATGACTGGTGATTTACCAGGAGTTGTTAAGTCGAGTTGGTAGGAGGTATTATGGCTTTCAACGATTCACTATCAGATATGTTAGCAAGAATTAAAAATGCACACCAAGCTAATAAAGTATCAACTTTGTGTCTAAAATCAAAATTAAATATGAATGTTTTAAGTGTTCTTAAGGATGAAGGATACATTAGAGATTTTAAAAATATTGAAGAGAGAAAAGGAATTAATTCAATCCAAATTGACTTAAAATATTACAATGGAAGTCCTGTAATTAAAAAAATTAAAAGAATTTCAAAACCTGGAATTAGAAAATATTCTAAAATTAGTGACCTAAGTAAACCATTTGGAGGTTTAGGTATATCAATACTCTCAACTCCAAAAGGTGTTATGTCAGATCATCAAGCTAAAAAAAATAATGTTGGTGGTGAAATATTGTGCGAGGTTTTTTAATGTCAAGAATTGCCAAAAATCCAATCAAAATTTCAAAAGAAGTAGTATGTACTTTTAGCAATGGTGTTTTTTCTGCTAAGGGTAAATTAGGTCAAATGCAAACTTCCGTAAATTCAAACTTTGATATTAACATTAATGATGATGAAATTAAAGTTCTCCCTATCAAAAATAAAGATCAAGATCCAAATTGGGGAACTACTAGAGCAATTATAGCAAATATTATTAATGGAGTAACAAATGGATTTACTAAGACCCTTGAATTGAATGGTACAGGGTATAGGGCAAGTGTTTCAGGTGCTAAATTAAAATTAGAACTTGGGTATAGTCATGATATTAATTTCGATATTCCAGCAGATGTTAAAATTGAGTGCCCTAAGCAAAATATAATTAAATTAACTAGTATAAACAAAGAAAAATTAGGTGCAGCAGCAGCAAAAATAAGATCATTTAGAAAACCAGAACCATTTAAGGGAAAAGGTATTAAATATAGTGACGAGTATATTTTTAGAAAAGAAGGAAAAAAGAAATAATTTATGAAAGATAGAAAAGAAAGAGTTAGGTATAAAACTAAAAAAGTTTCAAATAGAAACAGATTAAGTGTTTTTAGATCAAATAACCATTTATATGTCCAGCTTATTGATGATACTAAAGGAATTACAATCGCAAGTGCTTCATCTTTGGAGAAATCAATAAAAGATAAAAAATTGCAAAGAAAAGAAATAGCAGAAATTATAGGAAAAAATATAGCAAAAAAAATAATTTCAAAAGGTATTGATAGAGTCTCATTTGATAGAGGGAAATACAAATATCATGGTTTAATCAAAATAATTGCTGATGCAGCAAGGTCTGAAGGTCTTAATTTTTAGAGGTAGATATGTTTGAAAACGATAAAAGTGAATTTAGTGAACATCTTGTAACTATTAACAGAGTAGCTAAAGTTGTTAAAGGAGGTAGAAGGTTTGGTTTTGCTGCTATTATGATAGTTGGTGATAACAAAGGAAGAGTAGGAATAGGAACTGGTAAAGCAAAAGAAGTTCCAGAAGCGGTTAGAAAAGCCACCGAAAATGCAAAGACAAAAATGATTAGAGTACATTTAAAAGATAATAGAACTCTGCATCATGATATTGTCGGACGTTTTGGAGCTGGAAAAGTAATTCTAAGAGCGGCTGCTCCAGGTACTGGGATAATTGCAGGAGGACCAATGAGAGCACTCTTTGAGTCACTTGGTATTAAAGATGTTGTTGCTAAATCCACTGGCACATCCAACCCTCACAATATGTTAAAAGCAACTTTAAATGCATTTAAAATATCAGAATCTCCAAAGTCTGTTGCAGCAAAAAGATCAAAAAAAATAAATCAAATAACTAATACAAAGAGTAATTAAAAATGAAAATTAATGAATTGAAATCTACACTTATTTCAAAGAAAAAAAGTAAGAGAAGAGGTAGAGGCTCAGGATCTGGTCTTGGAAAAACAGCTGGTAGAGGAGTCAAGGGGCAAAAATCTAGATCTGGTGTTTCTATTAATGGTTTTGAAGGTGGACAAATGCCAATTTACAGACGGTTACCAAAAAGAGGTTTTAACAATCATTTCAAAAAAAAGATTCAAAGCATCAGTTTTAGTATGATAAACAATATAATAAAAAAATATGATATTGATCCTGCAGAAATCAAAGAGGATGAACTGTTTAATAAAAAAATATTTAAAAGGTCTAGGGGGAGTTTAAAACTTCTGAATATTGGAGAACTAGATAAAGCAACTAATTTTGAAATTTCTTATGCTTCAAAAAAAGCTATAGAAACTCTAGAAAAATTAGGTGGTAAAATAAAATTGACAAAGAAATAAATGGCAACAGCTGCAGACAGACTCGCAAATAATTTAAATTTTGGAGCCCTAGGTAAGGCCACAGAACTAAGGCAGAGACTTTTATTTACTTTAGGGGCGTTAATTGTTTTTCGTTTAGGTACTTTTTTACCAATACCAGGAATAAATCCTTTGGCTTTACAGCAATTTTTTGAGCAACAATCTTCAGGCATCCTTGGTATATTTGATACTTTTTCAGGAGGAGCCTTAGGAAGAATGGGAATTTTTGCTCTTGGCGTTATGCCCTATATATCTTCCTCAATCATTATGACATTAATGCAATCTGCTGTTCCGTATCTGAAAACTCTCAAAGAACAAGGATCTAAAGGAAGAAGGCAGCTACTGCAATATACCAGATACGTTACTGTTATAATTGCAGCTGTACAGGGATATGGTGTTTCAATAGGTTTGGAATCGATGCAGACAACATATGGAAATATTGTTTTTGACCCAGGCTTGTTTTTTAGATTAACTACGGTAATAACTCTTGTTGGCGGAACAATTTTTCTTATGTGGTTAGGTGAACAGATTTCCTCAAGAGGTGTTGGAAATGGGATTTCTCTAATTATAACCGCTGGAATAATTGCAAATCTCCCGAGCGCTTTTGTAAGCACTTTACAATTAGGTAGAACTGGAGAATTAAGTATAGCATTTATTCTAGGTATTTTAATCCTTATACTTTTATTAATTATTTTCATAGTTTTTGTAGAGAAAGCCCAGAGACGTTTGCCTGTACAATATCCGAAAAGACAAGTTGGAAATAAAATTTACGGAGGACAAAGCTCACATTTACCTCTAAAAATTAATACTGCTGGAGTTATTCCAGTAATATTTGCTTCTTCCATTCTTCTTCTCCCAAATACAATGTCAGGATTTGGCGCTGGATCTTCAAGCGATATTTTTATTTTAATTTCTAGTTATTTAGGAAGAGGTCAACCACTTTATTTAGCTTTATATGCTGCAATGATAATATTTTTTGGATTTTTTTATACATCTATTGTTTTCAATCCTGATGAACAAGCTGAAAACTTAAGAAGGTATGGAGGTTTTATTCCTGGTATAAGACCTGGAGAAAATACTGCAAAATATATTGAATTTGTGCTTATAAGGTTAACTACTATTGGAACAATTTATTTAACATTTGTAGCTTTACTTCCAGAGTTTCTTTTATCCAGAACTTCAATACCATTTTATCTTGGCGGTACTGCATTATTGATTGTAGTTGTTGTGATGATAGATTTTATTACCCAAGTTCAGTCACATCTTTTTCAACATCAGTATGAGGGACTACTTAAAAAAACTAAGTTAAAAGGTAGAAGATAAATTGAAGACTATAATTTTCTTTGGCCCTCCAGGAGCAGGTAAGGGAACTCAAGCAAAAAAAATATCCGAATATTTAAAAATTTCTCATCTCTCTACAGGGGATATATTGAGGAAAAAACTTTTAGATAAGGATGATTTAGCTAATGAACTAAAATCAATTATGTCTTCAGGTAATTTAGTTTCAGATGAAATCCTTAATTCAATTGTATCTTTAAGACTAAAAAAAGAATTAAATAATGGTTTTATTTTAGATGGTTATCCAAGAACATTAGCTCAATCAGAATTTTTGGATAATTTTATGATAAATAACTCAATTCCCATAAACTATATCTTTAATATTCAATTAAATTTTGAAATTTTAAAGAAAAGAATATTAAAAAGATCTACAGAAGAAAGTAGGGATGATGATAACATCGAGGTAATAGAAACTAGATATAATGAATATTTATACTCTACTGAAAAAGTTTTAAACTTTTATAAGTCACATCACTCATCTGTATTTTATGAAATAGACGGATCTCAACAAATTCAAGAAATTACTGATCAAATCAAAGAAATTATAAAAAAATCATGAAAAACAGCCAAATTTTAGTACATCTTTTCTTGACTAAATGTACTATTATCATGTATTCACCCTCATTCATTTTTTTTGGATTTCAACATGGCTAGAATATCAGGCGTTAACATTCCCACTAACAAAAAAGTCAATATAGCACTTACCTATATTTTTGGTATAGGAAGAAAAATAGCATTAGATATTTGTAACACCGCGTCTATAGATATTTCAAAGCGTGTTAGTGAACTAAATGAAGAAGAAGTGAATAAAATTAGAGATTTGATTGATAAAGATTATTCAGTCGAGGGTGACTTAAGACGCAAAATATCATTAGATATAAAAAGATTAAATGATTTGGGATGTTACAGAGGGCTTCGTCATCGTAAAAAATTGCCAGTTAGAGGACAAAGAACACATACAAACGCCAGAACTAGAAAAGGTAAGGCTGTTGCAATTGCAGGAAAGAAAAAAGTTACAAAAGGTTAAGATGGCAGAGAAGAAAAAATCTAAAATTAAAAAAAAATTATCATCTGGTGTAGCTCATATTGTATCGTCATTTAATAACACAATTATCACTATAACAGACGAAAATGGAAATGCATTAGCATGGTCATCATCAGGTCATAAAGGTTTTAAAGGATCAAGGAAATCAACACCTTATGCAGCCCAAATAGCTGCAGAAGATGTTGGTAATAAAGCAAAAGAATATGGTTTAAAAAATCTTAAGGTAGAAGTTTCTGGCCCAGGTTCAGGAAGAGAATCTGCATTAAGATCATTACAATCAATAGGTTACGTAATTACTTCAATTAAAGATGTGACTCCAATACCTCATAACGGTTGTAGACCTAGAAAAAGAAGAAGAGTTTAGAAAAGGAGCGTTTAAGTGTTACAAAAAAACTGGAGCGAATTAATTAAACCTTCCAAAATGGAAGTTAATGTAGACGAAACCAACGGAAGAATTGGCAAATTAATAGCCGAACCGCTGGAAAGAGGATTTGGATTAACTCTTGGAAATTCAATAAGAAGAATTTTACTATCTTCTTTACAAGGAGCTGCAATCACTTCTGTAAAAATAAAGGGTGTTGTTCACGAATTTTCTACAATATCTGGTGTTAAAGAGGATTTAACAGACATACTTCTAAATTTAAAATCAATAGCTGTAAAAGTACATTCACCTGGATTAAAAAAAATGTACCTAAAATCTAATGGATCAGGTGAATTAAGAGCTGGTAATTTTGAAACTGACTCTGAAACTGAAATTATGAACCCAGATCAATTGATTATGACATTAGACTCAAATGCTGATGTTGAAATTGAAGCTAATGTTGAAACTGGCAAGGGTTATGTAACTGCTGAAGTTGCTGAAGATGAAAGTAAGACTATTGGTGAAATAAAGTTAGATGCAATGTTCAGTCCAATAGTAAAAGCTTCATATAAAATTGAAAACAGTAGAGTTGGTCAAGTTACCGATTTTGATAAGTTAGTTTTTGAAGTTGAAACCAATGGTGCTATTACGCCTGATGATGCTATAGCATTAGCAGCAAGGATATTACAGGATCAGCTACAACCATTTATAAATTTTGATGAACCTGAAGTACTTCCAGATCAATCTAATGTTGAAAGCTTATCTTTTAATTCGAACCTTCTTAAAAAAGTTGAAGAACTCGAATTATCAGTAAGATCTGCAAATTGTTTGAAAAATGACAACATCATTTATATCGGCGACCTTGTACAAAAATCTGAGTCAGAAATGTTAAGAACACCTAACTTTGGTAGAAAATCACTTAATGAAATTAAGGAAGTACTTCAGCAAATGGAACTTAATTTGGGAATGTCTGTTCCCGATTGGCCTCCTGAAAATATTGACGAACTTGCAAAAAAATACGAGGATCCTTTTAATAAATAATAATGAAGCATAATATTAAAAATAAAAAACTAAACAAGACATCTTCTCATAGAAAAGCGATGTTTATGAATATGTCTAATGCACTTATAAAGCATGAACAAATCACTACAACGCTTGCAAAAGCAAAAGAACTAAGAAGGTTTGTTGAGAAAATTATCACATTGGGGAAAAAAGGTGATCTGTTATCTAGAAGAAAAACTATTTCCACTTTACAAGATAATAAAACGTCAAAAAAAGTTTTTGATGTATTAGCAGATAGGTACAAAAATAGAGCTGGCGGATATACCCGTATCATTAAGTTAGGAAATAGATTTGGTGATAATGCTCCAACGGCTGTGATTGAACTTGTAGACCGAGATGAAAACGCTAAAGGGTTAGATAGCGGTCCTGTAATTGAAAAAAAATCTACTGAAGAAGTAGAAGAACAACCTCTAGCTTAAATTATTGTTTAACTTAATGTTAGTCGCCACTGGTGGTGCATTAGGAGCTGTTTTAAGATATATTTTAACATATATTTGTAAAATATTATTTGTATCTAGTATTTATGGAACTATTTCGGTTAATATAATAGGTTCTTTTTTAATAGGATATTTTATAACATCCAATGTTGGAAACAATTTATCTGAGAATTTTATTAAATTTTTTTTAATTATTGGCCTTCTAGGATCTTTTACAACTTTTTCAGCTTTTTCTTATGAAGTCATAGATCTACTAAATTCCAAAAAATATGTTACTTCATTTACCTATATTTTTATTTCTATTTTTATATGTATAATATCTGCATATTTGGGAACCTTATTAAACAAGCTGTGATTTGATTAAGAATATTAAAATTAAAAATAATATTAACCTAAGACTAGATAAATATCTTAAACAAATTTACACTTCTTTGACACAAGGATTTATTGAAAAAAATATTAGAAAAAAAAATATTTTAATAAATAACTCAATCACTAAAGCAAACTATTTAGTCAAATTTAATGACGATCTTAAAATATTAAATTTTCACGAAACACTTTATAAAAATAAGATAATATATAAAAAAAATACAAAAATATCTAAAGAATTTTTAACTCAGTTTAAAAAATCAATAATATTTGAAAATAATAATTTTATTGTTTTAAATAAATGGTCACAAATAGCTACTCAAGGAGGTAGTAAAATAATAACTTCAATAGATCACATAATCAAAAATATTAATACACAATATAGATTAGTGCATAGACTTGATAAGGAAACGTCAGGACTTCTTTTAATTGCTAAAAATATAAATTATGCAAAAAAACTATCTTCTCTTTTTAAACAAAAAGAAATTACCAAATTATATATTGCTTTGTGTGAAGGAAATCCTAAAAATAATTACTCTCAAGTTAAATTAGAAATTAAAAATAAAAAATTTAAATCTGAGAATACTTTAACAAACTACAAAATTATAAATAAAAACAAAAATATTTCTTCAATATTATTCAATCCTCAAACTGGTAAAACTCATCAACTTAGAATAGTCTCTAAAAATCTTGGGTGTCCTATAGTGGGTGATAATAAATATAACATCAATTCTAAATACAAAAAAGAGAACTTAATGTTACATGCATTTGCTCTGAGATTTACTGTTGATGTGAAGAAATTTGAATTTATCTCAAAGTTTCCAGATTATTTTCTTAATTTCATAAAAAAAATAATTTAAAAATGAATAAAGATTTGAAGAATTATTTAAAAAGTTTTTAATTTTCCAATAAAAATTTCTTTAAATTTATTATCAAATTCAGACTGCTCTAAATTAATACCTAATTCTTCCATTGAAGTATTTTGATACTCTTTTAAACCACAGGAATGAATATAATTGTAATATTTAAGATTAGGATTAATATTAAAACTTAATCCATGGTATGTAATCCATTTTTTAATTCGTAATCCAATTGCACCAATTTTTTTTTCTTTATCAAATGTGATATTATTACTTTTAGTCACCCAAATACCTACTCTGTCCTTGAAAGCTTGTGCTTCAACATTATAGTGAGCTAGAAAAGTGATAAGAGAATTTTCAATTATGTTAATAAATTTTCTAATATCTTTATTTTTATTATTTAAATTTAACATTAAATAGACAATCCTTTGACCAGGACCGTGATAAGTTGTTTTCCCTCCACGATTGGATTTTATAATATCAATAACATTTGAATTTAATATTTCTTCTTTTGAAGCACTTGTTCCTTGAGTAAAAACATGATTATGATTTAGAAACCATAATAATTCTTTAGATTTATTATTGATTATAGCATCAACTCTAGACTCCATATACATTACCGCTTCTTTATAATTAACCTCACTATTAGATATTTTAATTTCAAACTGTTTCATCTTTATTTAAGTTTATTGATAGTTAATATCCTATCTGATATTTAATTCTACTATATATGCGGCTGTGGCGGAATTGGTATACGCGCAGCGTT
>MDTB01049405.1_pt1 | contig 26545 bp, 24 predicted proteins | sample 811161 | NCBI WGS metagenome assembly MDTB01 (sample SAMN05326650, study PRJNA326480) | marine metagenome | isolation source: seawater | place: Mediterranean Sea | collected 2009 | reverse complement strand
TTTAAGAACCATTTTGGTCATCATGGGATAATATTTTTTGTACAAATAATCTAGAGCGGATTCATCTCCTCGAGAAATATGATCAAGTATTTGTTGCTCCGTCATATTATTGATGAACCTGATCTTGAATAAATACCTGTTAAACTGAATGGGTAACCCTTCAAAAAGAGATAAATCAATATTAAAAGTAATTTATACTTACTTTGCACATAAAAAATGCATGATTTTATTGGCAATAAAGGCTTTACCTTGAGCGGTAAGATTGATTGATACATTCGAAGCGATCGAGACATATATTCAGGACAAAGCTGCGTATGAATACATTTGGTTATTCAGTTTCCTCCAAAAAAATGTTCAATGGATTGTTTGCACACAAAGATTATAAAATTAATTGTAAATGCATAATGCGTAGAAAGGAAGTGAAACGAATTAAAATTCTACTGAGGATTCAACGGTTTCAAGGCGTAACTATCTTAATTTTACAATTAATCATCCATCCCTGATGAGAATATCTTGAAATGCACCACAACTATTCTCTATAAAAAAAGGCATTAATTGTCAGTAATGTCTTTTTTTCTTCTTTAGTAAGTTTTTATTCCATCTCCTCTACGAAAGCTTCTAACATTACTTCAACCTCCTGCTGAGTACCTGTAAAAGTTTTGGTTGTCTCCATTCCATTTTTATTTACCGTAATGCTGCCTTCCCATGATTCACCTTCTTGGATCTTCTCCACATTTACAACTATTTCTTTTTTATTAAAAGTTTGATGGCCATTACCGTACATTTCACCCAAAATAGGAGCAATAACTAAACCGATCAAGCAGGTCAATTTAATTAAAATATTCATGGAAGGACCAGATGTATCTTTAAATGGATCTCCAACCGTATCTCCCGTAACTGCCGCCTTATGTGCTTCTGATCCTTTGTAGGTCATCTCACCATTGATCATCACCCCCGCTTCAAATGACTTTTTAGCGTTGTCCCAAGCTCCTCCTGCATTGTTTTGAAAAATGGCCCACAAAACTCCTGAAACAGTTACTCCGGCCATGTAGGATCCCAATGCCTCAGGTCCCATCAAAAAACCTATAATGATAGGACTGATAATGGTCAGCGCACCAGGAAGCATCATTTCTTTAATGGCCGCTTTGGTAGAAATATCTACACATTTACCATATTCTGGGGTTCCTGTACCTTCCATAATTCCAGGAATCTCTTTAAATTGACGTCTTACTTCCATAACCATTTCCATAGCAGCACGACCTACTGATCTCATCGCTAGTGCTGAAAATACTACAGGAATCATAGCCCCTACAAAAAGTGTCGCAAGCACGTCTGCTTTATAAATATTTATACCATCAATACCGGTGAAGGTCACATAAGCTGCGAAAAGTGCCAATGCCGTTAAAGCGGCCGAGGCAATAGCAAAACCTTTACCAATAGCCGCTGTAGTATTACCAACGGAATCTAAAACGTCTGTACGTTCTCTCACCTCATTGGGAAGTTTACTCATCTCTGCAATACCTCCTGCATTGTCCGCAATAGGTCCAAAGGCATCTATGGCCAATTGCATGGCCGTAGTAGCCATCATGGCTGAAGCGGCTATACCCACGCCATAAAACCCAGCTAAAGTGTATGTACCCCAAATAGCAGCAGCAAACAACAATATAGGTGCAAAAGTAGACATCATTCCTGTCGATAAACCCGCAATAATGTTAGTTCCAGCCCCAGTAGCCGAATTTTCAATAATGGACATTACAGGCTTTTTACCTAATCCTGTATAATATTCTGTGAAATATGAAATGGCAGCACCTACAACCAAACCTATAATCACACTTCCAAATACGTTTATTCTAGGTATTTCTTTGATACCCACTCCAAAGAAATCCATCTTCATGATTTCTGGTAACATAAAGTTAATAATGAAATAAGAGGCAATGGCTGTCATCACAATAGAGCTCCAGTTACCAATGTTTAAGGCATTTTGAATTTCTTGTTCTTTAGCATCACTACTTTTTATCTTAATGAAAAAACTTCCAAAAATTGAAAATATAATACCTACTGCAGCAATCACTAAGGGTAATAAGATGGGTCCCATTCCACCAAACGCATCATCAATGACACCACCCATGTCACGAATTACATAGTTTCCCAGCACCATAGATGCCAAAACAGTTGCTACATAAGATCCGAATAAATCAGCACCCATTCCTGCAACATCTCCAACATTGTCTCCAACATTATCCGCAATAGTTGCTGGGTTTCTAGGATCGTCTTCAGGTATTCCCGCCTCTATTTTACCTACTAAATCTGCACCAACATCTGCAGCCTTAGTATAAATACCTCCACCTACTCTTGCAAATAGGGCAATAGATTCTGCCCCCAGTGAAAATCCAGCCAGCGTTTCTAATACCATGGTCATTTTTTCATTACCATCAACACTCCATTCACCTCCCATAAAAATTTGGAGCAACACAATGAAGATTACACTCAGTCCAAATACAGCTAAACCTGCAACGCCTAAACCCATTACCATACCTCCCGTAAAGGAAACTTTTAATGCATCTGGCAGACTAGTTCTAGCCGCTTGAGTTGTTCGGACGTTGGCTTCAGTTGCGATGCGCATGCCTATATTTCCAGCGAGCGCCGAGAAAAAAGCACCAATTACAAAAGCGATGACAATAAAATAGCTGGTTGATTCTATAAAAGAAGAAACCACAGCTAACAGTGCCCCTGCAATGACAACAAATATGATGAGTACGCGGTATTCAGCAGACAAAAATGCCAATGCTCCTTCCTTGATATGGGAAGCAAGTTCTTGCATGTTGTTATCACCCGCATCTTGTTTGATTACCCATTTGGCTTTAAATGCCATCATAATCAGACCTATAATCGCAAAGACTGGGACTAAATAAATAAAGTATTCCATTTTTTTAGTTTGGTATTTTTAAATTTTTGGCAAATATATGATATCGTAGGACAAAAAATATAAAATTGACCATATTAACACCATTTGCAAGAAAAAAGACATCACTACGGATGTTGGTCAAAGATGTCGCGTGAGCATGGAGTTTTGAAAAAGGTTTTAAAAATTATTTCGAAGCGCTAGAATTGACGTAATTTAAAAATTCAGAGCGTACCGACTGGTCATTAAATTTTCCTGAAAAGTGTGCAGTTCCCGTTTGGCTATTGGTATCTCCAACTCCTCTTGAAGAGACACACATATGTTTTGCATCCATAACTACCGCTATATCCTCTGTACTCAAAAGCTTTTTCAACTCTTCAGCAATTTGAACCGTCAGCCTTTCTTGCACTTGGGGTCTTTTCGAAAAATACTGTACAATCCTGTTGATTTTAGACAGTCCTATGACCTTCCCACTTGAAAAGTAAGCTACGTGTGCTTTTCCATAAATAGGAACAAAGTGATGTTCGCAGTGTGAATAAAAAGTGATATCTTTTTCGACCAACATTTGATCATAATTGTATTTATTATCGAATAATTTACTGTTAGGCTTACTCAATGGATTTAAACCCGAAAAAACTTCCTTTACATACATTTTTGCGACTCTGCGCGGCGTACCCTTCAGACTGTCGTCACTCAAGTCCATACCCAACACATGCATGATTTCCCTAAAATGCTTTTCTATTAACTCTATTTTTAGATCATCGTCTTTTTCAAAAGCATCCGGCCTCAAGGGTGTTTCATAAGAAAAAAGGTTATGGTCATCATCGTCAGTCAGAGGGGTATTCGACAAAATTTCTTTCGGTTTCATACAATAATATTTTTATTTCGTAACGTTTTTCAATTTTTGATTTTAATATCTCATAAATGGTAATGGCAATATTTTCTGCCGTAGGATTGAGGCTCTCAAACTCCTTTACATCTAAGTTTAAATTTTTATGATCAAAGCGGTCGAGGATATTTTCCTTAATGATATCACTTAACAACTTCATGTCATAGACATATCCAGTTGTCGCATCCACTTCGCCCATTAATTTTACGATCAGGTCATAATTATGGCCATGGTAGTTAGCGTTGTTACACCTACCAAATATTTTGGCATTCTCTGTATCTGACAAACTGGGATTGTGCAGTCTGTGAGCCGCATTAAAATGCTCTTTTCTAAAAATCGAAACTTTTGTCATGCTCACTTTTTCAAAAATACAAACATTTAGATTACAAAATAGAAATCAAAAAAAAACAACATTAGTTCATTATTTAAAACAATTATATCGTATTTCTTTTTGATTCACTTGAATAATTGATTCTTTTGCGTTTGAGAAAAAATGGAAATCACTGAAATCAAATATAAAATAAAAGAATATCAGCAAGCAGGAAAACGAATATTTACCACCTCTTCCTTCCAATCTCATAGTCTGGTCCTCTTGCATATCATCAAGGAAATCAACCCCAAAATTCCCATCTATTTTATCAATACAGGTTATTTATTTCCTGAAACGGTCAGATTTAAGGATGAAATTGCTGATCTCTTCCAGTTAACTGTGATGGATCTAAAACCGGCGACGCCGAAGTATTTGCAAAAGGATCTTAATGGAAAACTCTTATATACCTCGGATCCTGATCATTGCTGTTCAATCAACAAAACACAACCATTGGATGCTGTTTTGGCCACCTATGATGTTTGGATGAATGGGGTTCGCGCAGATCAAAGTGCCATCCGAAGCGCTATAAAGGTCGAACAAGCAGCTCCTCATAATACGGTAAGATTTCATCCCATGCTCGATTGGAATCAAAAAAAAATATTTGACTATCTCAAAGATTACAACATCCCCAAGCATCCACTAGAGCAGAGCGGTTATACAAGTATTGGCTGCGAACCTTGTACTAGAAAAATAGATTTAGAAATGCAAGAGCGCGAAGCTCGGTGGTTTGGTTTAAATAAAGTAGAATGTGGCTTGCACACTGAGTTAATTATCAAAGAATGAATGTATTAATTACCGGAGGGGCGGGATATGTAGGAACTGAATTATTAGCAAAATTAACGCTCAATAAAGAAATTAGTAAAATCACTATTTATGATAATTTGAGCAAAGGCCATAGAAGCCTTTTTTTAGGAAAAAAATCGCCTTTTTTCTCCAAAATAGCGTTCGTTCATGGAGATATATTGGACTCCCGATTATTAAAGAAACAGTTGGCCGATACGGATGTAATAATTCACTTAGCTGCCATGGTAACTACACCCTTTGCAAATACGGATCCCCATTTTTTTGAACAAGTAAATCATTGGGGTACCGCAGAAGTCGTCTATGCCGCAGAGGAAAGTGGCGTCTCTAAATTCATCCATCTCAGCAGTACAGCCGTTTATGGTTCGGGCGCTAATCTGGCAGATGAATCCACACTGCCCCTACCAAAAACTTATTACGGGATATCTAAACTGAGAGGTGAAACACATGTCAACCGACTTATGGAAAAAAAGAATTCTATCATACTCAGAGGAGGAAATATTTATGGGTTCAGCAAAAGTATGCGTTTTGATGCGGTCATTAATAAATTTATGTTTGATGCTCATTTTACCAACCGCATTCAAATATTCGGAAACGGGAAGCAGACCCGAGCATTTATTCATGTTGAGCATTTAGTAAACACCATAGAGCAATGTGTTTTAAAAGAAGTTTCCACTGGGACTTACAACCTCGTGGACAAAAATTTGCAGATTTTAAAGATTTTAGACCCTCTGACAGAGTTATACCCTGATTTAGAATTTATTTATACCAATCAGCACATGAAACTCAGAGAACTCAATGTGAGTCTCGAGAGCAAACTATTTGAATCTATGCCCCGATTTGTATCTACCTCCCTATATGACGAATTGCAAGTATTAAAATCACAATTTGCCTTCTAAAAAACGAAATCTCACTTCTTTCGGCACCGAATTATCTAGAAATAAGTGTCGTTTATTTGAGTAGTATTTAGTTTTGCGAAAATATAAGACTTTAAAAAAAAAGAATGGCCCTATCAACCAAATATGATCCCGCTCAAGTAGAAGATAAATGGTACCAATATTGGATGGATAAAGGACATTTCAAAGCCAAAGTAAATCCCAACAAAAAACCTTTTAGTATTGTCATCCCCCCACCTAATGTCACTGGAGTACTGCACATGGGGCACATGCTCAACAACACCATTCAAGACCTTCTGATAAGAAAAGCAAGGATGCAAGGCTTTGAAGCTTGTTGGGTCCCGGGTACAGATCACGCATCGATTGCAACCGAAGCAAAAGTGGTAAAAATGCTGAGAGCAAAAGGGATTAAAAAAAGTGATCTTAGCAGAGAGGCATTTATAGCGCATGCTTGGGAATGGAAAGAAAAATATGGGGGCATTATCCTCGAACAACTAAAAAAATTAGGGGCTTCATGTGATTGGGATCGAACAGTCTTTACCATGGATAAGAATTATTATTCATCCGTTATCAAAGTATTTGTCGACCTCTTTAACAAAGGTTATGTCTATCGAAGTCTTCGTATGGTCAATTGGGATGTAGAGGCCCAAACAGCAGTATCAAATGAAGAAGTTCTCTACAAAGAAGGGGGTGAAATATCGAAACTTTATTCAGTCAAATATCAAATTGAAAATAGTAGCGAATACATCACCATCGCTACACAAAGACCTGAAACCATCATGGGAGATACAGGGATAGCTGTACACCCAAATGACCGTCGCTACCAACACTTTATTGGAAAATCAGCTATCATTCCTTTTGCCAATAGGCGAGTGCCCATAATTGCTGATGAATACGTAACGATGGATTTTGGTACGGGTTGTTTGAAAGTAACACCCGCACATGATGCCAACGATTATGAGATTGGGCTGCGTCACGGACTTGAAATCATCGACACCATTGGTTTAGACGGTAGGCTAACTTCGGCCTGCGAAGTTGAGAAATATAAGGGTATGGATCGTTTTGCAGTGAGGAAACAGATCGTCAAGGATATGAAAATGATGGGAATCCTCGTAAATGAAGAGGATTTTAATACTAGAATTGGTAGATCAGAAAGGACGGATACGGTCATTGAACCCAAGTTGTCGCTGCAATGGTTCATAAAAATGAAATCCATCTCAAAAACTGCTCATGAAGTAGTTATGAATGACGAAATTCGGATTTTTCCACCTAAATTTAAGAATACCTATCATCATTGGATGGAAAATGTCCGAGATTGGTGTATTTCTCGGCAGCTTTGGTGGGGTCAACGCATCCCAGCCTATTATTTCGGACAAGGGGAAGATGACTTCGTGGTCGCCGTAAATGAACATGAAGCGCTAATATTGGCTCAAAAAAAGTCAGATAACCCACACTTGAAGCCATCCGATCTTCGTCAAGACGAGGATGTTCTGGATACCTGGGCTTCATCTTGGCTTTTTCCTTTAGCCATTTTTAACGGGTTTAATGATCAAGCATTTAATACTGAAATCGGCAAAATATTAACTAAAAAAAATGAAGAATTAGATTATTTTTATCCTACCGATACCCTAGTCACCGCTCCTGAAATTTTGTTTTTCTGGGTGGCTCGAATGGTTATCGCAGGCTATGAATACACCGGGGAAAAACCTTTTAAAAATGTCTATCTCACAGGAATTGTTCGTGATAAACAGAGAAGAAAGATGTCTAAATCATTGGGTAATTCACCCGATCCTTTGGATCTCATAAAAAAGTATGGGGCGGATGGTGTAAGAACCGGTATGCTCTTCAGCTCTCCCGCCGGAAATGATCTCCTTTTTGATGAAAAATTAGTCGAACAAGGTCAGAAATTTGCTAATAAAATCTGGAACGCTTTTCGACTCATTCAAGGTTGGAAAGTTGAAGAAATTGAGCAACCTAGTGAAAATCAATTGGCCATTCGTTGGTTTGAGTCCAATTTTCAAAAAGCATTGTTAGAACTAGAAGATCACTTTTCTAAATTCAGAATGTCTAATGCCTTAATGACTGTCTATAAGCTGATCTGGAACGATTTCTGCAGTTGGTATCTAGAATGGATCAAGCCTAATTATAGGGCCCCAATAGATACCAAAACCCATCAACAGACCATTTCTTTTTTGGAACAATTGATGAAGGTACTGCATCCATTTATGCCCTTTATTACCGAAGAAATATGGCATAGTTTACAAAAAAGAGGCGCTGATAAAGATTTGATTGTCGCTGAATGGCCAATCTCTCAAAAATTCGATGAACCCATTTTAGCTGATGCTTCTTTCCTTTTTGAAATTATTGCACAAATAAGAAATATTAGAAATAAAAATCAACTATCGCCGAAAATCAAATTAACGCTAAATATCAATAGCAAGGCCTCCCTTTTTACAACTATCAACGCTTCCTTAATGAAAATGGCCAACTTGGAAAAAATCTCATTTATCAAAGAGAAGCCAGCACAGAGTCATGGCTTCTTAATTCATTCAAAGGAATTTTCTATTGTGTCAGCTAAAACCATAGATCTAGATTCTGAACGTGAAAAACTTCAAAAGGAATTGGACTATACCCGCGGATTTCTTGAAAATGTACTCAAAAAAATTAGTAATGAGCGCTTCGTTAATAATGCGCCTCCAAAAGTTTTAGAGATAGAAAAAAAGAAGCAGGCCGACGCAGAAGCTAAGATTGAAACGCTCATGGAAAGCATTAGAAAACTTTAAAATCGAGCGGCCATCAACAACCTGAGATCCTTAAAACTTAAGTTATATTTCGTGGCTAAATATTGGTTAGAAATACTTCCTTTAAAGGCATAAACTCCTTTCATAAACCAATGATTCCTTAAAATCATCTCCTCTATTCCTCCAGCTTCACCCATTTGAATCAAAATAGGTGTTAGAATATTCGAAATGGCAATAGTTGCAGTTCTTGGAACTCTAGAAGCTATGTTAGGCACACAATAATGGACCACATCGTATTTTTGAAACGTCGGTGCATCCAATGTAGTTAAGCGTGAGGTTTCAATGCATCCTCCTTGATCAATACTCACATCAATGACCAAAGAATTGGGCTTCATATTAGCAATTATTTCTTCACTAATCACCATGCCATTGACCCCATTTTCTGCACGCATCGCACCAATCAAAACATCAGCGGATTCCAACGCTTTCCTCAATGAAGGATGGTCAAAAGTCGACGTATGAACCTGCCAGCCTACTGCATGCTTTAACCTTCTTAATTTATAAATTCTATTATCAAACACTTGTAAATCAACTCCCAAGCCTAGGGCGGCTCGTGTTGCATATTCAGCTACTGTTCCCGCTCCAATAATGACCACCTTAGTCGGAGGTACGCCCGTTACTCCACCTAAAATCACCCCTAATCCACTATTGGTTTTACTTAAAAGTTCTGCTGCAATTAACATCACCGAACTCCCTGCAATTTCGCTCATTGATCTTACGATCGGTAGTCCTCCTACCTTATCTTCAATAAACTCATAGGCCAATCCAATGATTTTCTTTTCCTGAAGCGCTTTCAAATACTCAATAGATTGATTAGCTGGTTGAAGTGCAGATATCAAAGTGGCCCCCGATGAAATGATACCTATTTCCTCAATACTGGGAGGTTCAACCTTAAGTATGACATTCGAGGCAAAAACTGTTTTACGATCATAAACAATCTGTGCACCCACTTCACTATAATTAGTATCTGCATAATTGGCAGAATTACCAGCAGAGGCCTCTACAATTACCTGATGACCATTCTGTACAAGCACTTTAACTGATTCAGGCTTTAAGGATATTCTATTTTCTTGATTGCCCATCTCCAACGGCAAACCGATGCTCAACGATTTAGCTGTTCTATCTCTCTTGAACTGTTTTTCTTGTGGGTAGATGGCAGCTGTCCTCCCTATTTTCTCAAACCCAGATTTATTTTCTTCTTTCATATGATTGGAAACTGATTTCCCTTTGACTCTCGGAGGTTAATTTAATATTAATATCAAGATATTTTTCGGGCAACAAGGTAGTTACATTTTCAGACCATTCGATAAAGCATAAATGATTACTGTAAAAATAATCCTCAATGCCCAAATTGACCGCTTCTAAAACATTGGTTATTCTGTAAAAATCAAAATGATACATGGGGATGTCATCATTGCAGTGGTATTCATTGACGATGGCAAAAGTTGGCGAATGGATCGCATCACGTACCCCTAAACATTCACCTATTTTTTTGATTAAGGTAGTCTTACCTACTCCCATATCACCATTGACACAAATGACTTTGTATTCTTCCAAATCATCGATTATTTTACGAGCAACTCTGTCAATCTGATCTAAAGAGTAAATCATTTTTTTTGTCGAAGGGTTATGAGGGGAATCATCATCTCTTCCATACTGATACCCCCATGCTGAAAAGTATCCTCATAGAGATTGGCATAATGATTAAAATTATTTTCATAGGCAAAGAATGATTCTTCCAAAGCAAAAATATAGGATGAAGTCAAATTTAATTTAGGTAATTTAAATGCTTCAGGTTTATGCATATGAAATACCGATTTGGGATTAAATCCCAAATTCTTCCCTATCTTAAATCTCAAATTATGATTGATTTTTCTATCTGCCTTGATTTTTTCAGGTTTTTTGACCCGGATCGTACCATGATCGGTGGTGATCATTACTTTAACCTTTTTTGAAGATAGTTTTTTAAGAACTTCGAAAAGTGATGAATGTTCAAACCAAGTTTTTGTCAATGCTCTATAAGCCGATTCATCTGGAGCCAATTCGCGGATCATTTGTATGTCTGTTCTGGCATGTGAAAGCATATCGACAAAATTGTAGACCAATACATTGAGAGGTACTTTAAGGAGCTCATCTAATTTCTGTTCTATCTGTTTGGCTTCCTTAGTTTTAATTATTTTGTGATAATTGTATTTTACTCCTATTTTGTTTCGCCCTAATTGAGCGGCTAACAAGTCAGATTCAAACTTATTTTTAGAGCCTTCCTCGCTTTCCTTCGTCCAAAAATCCGGGTACTTCTTTTCAATTTCTGCGGGCATTAAACCTGCAAAAAGTGCATTTCTGGAATAATTAGTCGTGGTTGGCAAAATAGAAAAATAAGTTTCTTTTTTCTCTATTTCGAATAATTGAGCAATTTCTGGCTCAATTATTTCCCATTGATCCCATCTTAAATTATCAATAACAATGAGAAAAACACTGCTCTGTACAAGTGCCGGAAAAACTTTTTCCTTAAAAACCTGATGAGAAAGTAATGGCCCTAAGGCTGAATTCATCCAATCTTCATAATCTGATCGAATATAATTCGCAAATCTTTGATTGGCTTCAGCTTTTTGAGTTCGGAGAATTTCTGACATGTCTTTTTCATTAGTTTCATCAATCAATAATTCCCAACGAACCAATTTTCTATATACCGCAATCCAATCTTCATAATCTGCCGCATCGGCTATTTCATAACCAACATCGGTGAAGTTTTGTTGATAGCTTAAATTTGTTTTTTCAGATACTATGCGATTTTTATCCAATAATCTTTTGACCGAAAGTAAGATTTGATTTGGATTTAACGGTTTAATCAAAAAATCAGCGATCTGTGAACCAATAGCATCTTCCATGATGTCTTCTTCCTCATTTTTGGTTATCATGACCACGGGAATGTTTGGATGTGATAATTTAATTGCTCTCAAGGTTTCAATACCAGATATTCCTGGCATATTCTCATCAAGAAAAATAATATCAACGTACTGCTTTTCTATCTCATCCAAAGCGTCATTCCCGCTATTTACAGGAATGATCTGATAGCCTTTAGATTCCAAAAATATAATATGAGGCATTAATAGTTCAATCTCATCATCGGCCCATAAAATTTTATATTGCTGCATTTTTACGAAAATCCTTTTGTATGTTCACGCTATAATAGACTCGAATATACTTTGAATAGAAAGAAAATATTTAATGATCCTGTTTATGGTTTTGTAAACATACCCAATGAACTCATTTTTGATATCATCGAGCATCCCTATTTTCAAAGATTGCGTAGAATAAAGCAATTAGGACTCTCTGATTATGTATATCCTGGTGCTATTCATACGCGATTTAGTCATGCTTTGGGAGCGATGCATTTGATGAGGAAAACATTGGACAGTCTTCGAGAAAAAGGTCAAATGATTTTTGAAGCTGAATACGAAGGTGCATTAATTGCCATTCTTCTGCACGATATTGGTCATGGTCCTTTTTCGCACACATTGGAATTCAGTCTTTTCAAAAATGTCTCCCATGAAATCATCACCGCTTGGACGCTGGATGCATTGAATAAAGAATTCGCGGGCAAACTGACCTTAGCCATTGAAATATTTAAGGGTACCTATCCGCGTAAATTCCTTACGCAATTGGTTTCTAGTCAACTAGATATGGACCGGCTCGATTACCTTCAAAGAGATTGTTTTTTTACTGGCGTTCAAGAAGGTACAGTCGGAGCTGAGCGTATCATCAAAATGCTCAATGTGGTAGATGATGAGCTCGTCGTTGAAGAAAAAGGAATTTATAGTATTGAAAGTTTTATCAGCGCCCGTAGAATCATGTATTGGCAGGGATATTTACATAAAACTTCTATTTGTAGTGAAAAAATGCTCATTGAACTCATCAAACGGGTAAGCATTTGTTGGGATAGAAACACGTCAATTTCTGCTACTCCTGCCCTCAGTCTGTTTCTGAGCAATGATCTTTCAGCCCAAGATTTCAATAAAAATCCAAAATTACTTGGAACATTTATGGAATTAGATGATACTGATATTTGGGGAAGTATCAAACTTTGGTTAAAGCATGAAGATCCCGTCATCAATATATTAAGCAACGCTTTAAAAGATCGGAGGTTATTTAAAATTGAGATACTGGAAGAGCCTCTGAAATCGGTGTATATAACTGATATCAAAAAAGAGGTTGCAAAAAGTTTAAAGCTACCCCTTGAGATGACTCATAGTTTAGTCACCCATGGCAGTGTCACCAATGCCGCTTATACTGCCAAGAATTATACTATAAATATTTTAAGAAAAAATGGGAAAGTAGAAGAAATTACGACTGCTGTTGATTTACCCAACATCAAAATGATGAGTAAAATTGTGAAAAAAAATTATCTTTGCTATCCCAAAATACTATATTTACCGAAATATTTATAATTGGTTAATCCAAAGACAAAATGAAAAGTTAAATGAACTTTACCTTAGAGCAAATTGCTCATCTTGTAGGAGGAAAATTAGACGGGTCAAAAGAGACTAAGGTAAATACCATCAGTTCTATTGAAGAGGCTGAAGAAGGAAGTATCACCTTTTTATCAAACCCAAAGTATGAACCCCTTATTTACGAAACCCAAGCCTCAGCAGTTATTGTTGATGAAAAACTCATTCTAAATAAAAAAATAAATACAGCCCTGATCAAGGTTGCAGATCCCTATGCTGCTTTTACCGCTTTATTAGAGGCATATGATCAGCTGCTTTCTTTTAACAAGACTGGAATTGAAGAACCTAGCTTCATACACAAAACGGCTACACATGGATCAGACATTTATGTAGGCGCCTTCGCTTATATTGGGAGCAATGTTAAAATAGGTGATCAAGTAAAAATTTATCCAAATGCCTACATTGGTGATGATGTAACTATTGGTCATCAAACGATCATTCATCCAGGGGTTAAAATTTATGCTCAAAGTGTGATTGGAAGTCATTGTACCCTGCAGGCCGGGGCGGTTGTCGGAAGTGACGGTTTCGGTTATGCACCTCTTGAGGATGGCTCTTATAAAAAAATACCTCAATTGGGTAATGTTGTTTTGCAAGATCATGTGGATGTAGGGGCCAATACGGTAATCGATTGTTCCACCTTTAACACAACGTTGATCAAAAAAGGGGTCAAACTCGATAATTTGATTCAAATTGGTCATAATACTATGATTGGAGAAAATAGTGTAATTGCGGCTCAAACAGGCATCGCTGGCTCTGTTAAAATAGGTGATAATTGTAAAATAGGTGGACAAGTTGGGATTGCTGGACATTTAAAAATAGCTGCCGAAACGCAAATACAGGCTCAATCTGGAGTTTCAAAAAATACCAAATTAGCTCAAACCATCTATGGAACCCCTGCGATTGATTTCAATAATTATCTTAGATCCTACTCTGTCTACAAAAAATTACCCGAAGTAATGAAGCAGATTGAAAAAATTGAGGAAAAAATTTTAAACTTGTAGGCCAATACTCAATGAAATTTAATCAACACACAGTTAACGGCGAAGCAGTCGTCTCGGGCATAGGCTTGCATACGGGCGTAGTGAGCAATATGACTTTCGCTCCTGCCAAAATCAACCATGGAATTAAATTTCAAAGAATAGATCTAGATAATCAACCCATTATTGATGCCGATGTAGACAATGTGGTAGATTTGTCTAGAGGTACTAGTATTGAGCAAAATGGGGGAAGAATCAATACGGTCGAACACGTCTTATCAGCTTTAGTTGCCTTAGAAATAGACAATGTTTTAATAAAAATTGATGGGCCTGAGCCCCCCATTATGGATGGTAGTGCGAGACAATTTATGGATGCCATTCTTAAAATCGGCTTACAAGAACAAGCCGCTCCTAGAAACTTCTTTGAGTTACCTAACAGCGTCTTTTATGAAGACAAAGTACGAGATGTTGAAATCATCGCACTGCCCTTAGATGATTACAGAGTTACTGTAATGGTGGACTACAATTCACCTGTTCTTGGAAGTCAGCATGCTTCATTGAACAAATTAACAGATTTTTATGAGCAAATCAGTGACGCTAGAACTTTCTGCTTTTTACATGAGATCGAAGAGCTGTACAAACAAGACTTGATCAAAGGAGGCGATATTTCTAACGCCATTGTAGTGGTTGACCGGATGGTGAAACCAGGTGAACTAGATCATCTAGCCCATTTACTCAATAAACCTAAAGTTGAAGTAGAGAAAGAGGGTATCCTAAATAACGTAAGTCTTAGGTATAAAAATGAACCTGCCAGACACAAGTTATTAGATATCGTAGGGGATTTAGCCTTGGTGGGTAGACCTATTAAAGCCCAAATAATGGCTGCTCGTCCCGGGCACGCGGCGAATATTGCTTTCGCTCGAAAACTTAAAAAAATTATCCAAAAAACCGCTCATAGTAAAATACCACAATACGATCCTAAAATACCTCCTTTAATGGATATCAATAAAATTGCGAAAATCTTACCCCATAGATATCCATTTTTACTGATTGATAAAATTTTTCATCTTGATGATGAATCGGTGGGGGGTATTAAAAATGTCACCTTCAATGAGCCTTTTTTTCAGGGTCATTTTCCTGGAAATCCTGTCATGCCTGGTGTTTTACAAGTAGAAGCAATGGCCCAAATCGGAGGTATCTTAGCACTTAATTCTGTGCCAGATCCTGAAAATTATTGGACTTACTTCTTAGGTATCGATAATTTTAAATTTAAAAAAATGGTGTTTCCAGGAGATGCCCTCATCTTTAAATGTGAATTATTAGAACCAATCAGGAGAGGCTTCGTAAAAATGTCAGGAGTTGCTTATATTGAGAACAAATTAGTTTGTGAAGGCAATATGACTGCCGTACTCGTAAAAAAAGAATAATGAATAATCCTTCAGCTTTTGTCCATCCCGATGCCAAAATAGGTCAAAATGTAGTTATTGACCCTTTCGCTTACGTAGACAAGGATACAGAAATAGGTGATGGCTGTTGGATTGGTCCAAACGCTTGCATTTGGGAAGGCTCTAGAATAGGTGATAATTGTAAAATTTTTGCGGGGGCACAAATTTCATCGGTTCCGCAAGATTTAAAATTCGCAGGGGAAAAAACCTTGACGATCTTAGGAAAAAATACGACAATTAGAGAATTTGTAACCATTTCACGAGGAACTAGTCATAGAAAGCAAACCGTTATTGGTGAGCACAATTTACTGATGGCCTATGTCCATGTCGCGCACGATTGTATCTTAGGGAACAATTGTATTGTATCTAATTCAGTTCAAATAGCTGGTCATGTCTCATTGGGAGATTATGCCATCATTGGTGGTACAGCAGCCATAAGACAATTTGTAAAAATTGGAGCCCATGTGATGATTGCTGGAGGTTCTCTTGTTCGCAAAGATGTACCCCCCTATGTCTCAGCGGCACGTGAACCCCTGGGCTACAGCGGCATCAATGCAATTGGTCTGAGGAGAAGGAAGTTTACCACGCAAGAACTTAATAACATTCAAGAGATGTATCGGATTATATATCTTAGTGATTTAAATATTAGTAAAGCGATTGAGAAAATTCAAAGTGATTTTGAATCCTCAAAAGAAAAAAATCTCATCATAAAATTTATTCAAGAATCAGAGCGTGGTATCATGAAAGGTATTGAATGAGGATTAAACTTAATAAAGTTGGGAAGCGGTTCAATAAAGACTGGATTCTTAGAAACATAAGTTTAGATATTCCATCTCAATCTTCTCTAAGTATCACTGGTACCAATGGTAGTGGGAAAAGTACATTAATAAAACTGATATCCACCTACATGGAACCCACATCAGGTGATATTCAATATTTCGTAAATAATAAAACTTATCCCATTGAAAGAATACCTCAATCGATAGGTTTGGCTGCTCCTTACGTCGATTTGATAGAGGAATTCAGTCTAAGAGAACATATAGAATTTCATTTCAAATTTAGATCTACCCCTTTCTCATTAGAAGAAATCATAGGAAGAACAAATTTTCAATTTTCTCTTGATAAAAAAGTAAAGAATTTTTCTTCGGGAATGAAGCAACGTCTCAAACTGGCCCTTGCCATCCATGCCGAAAATAAGTTGATTATATTGGATGAACCTACTTCAAATTTAGATCAGGAAGGTATTGAATGGTATCGTAACCAAATACTACAAAAAATAGGGACATGTACCATAATCGTAGCCTCAAATCAACAACATGAATACGATTTTATCCCTCACACGATCAACCTAAGTAATAAGCAAAAGATGTGCATTGAATCTAGATGATAACCGAGGTTTCTTTGTTTTGAATGAAATCATGATTCCATAAGCTATTCAAAATCAAGATATAGATTCATTACCCTTTAGAACTCGCTCATGATCAAATGGGATTATATAAGCATACGCTAGCATCATTGCTAATAGTATGGAAGACTTAGCTATAGGTATCTGAAAATAAAAGAGGCCTATAAAAAAATGGGCCCATTAGATGAGTGTCCATTCCTAAAAATATAAATATCAACCTAATGATCTAATTTATAAGACTTTTAATGAAAAAGACCTATTATAGCTAAGAAATTAAATTTATTTTTAATAATTTGACATTAAGTATACAAAATAATGCTATAATCTTACTTCTATAAAATATATTCAAAAATTTCACGTTTGATTATTGATTTAAAAAGTGTTAATTTTGTTTAATAATGAGAAATATTTAAAATTTTGATAAAATGAAGATCCTACAAATTAAAACCATAAAAACCCTATTTTTTGTAGGGTCATGTGCAGCGTTGCTCATTTTCACCAATTGTGGTGGCGGAGACGATCCAGCAGAGCCTGGGGAATCAACCTTAACTGCCGCTGAAACAAACGCCCTGCTCCTAGCGAAAGATTGGTCATTGAGTTCTGCTACGAATGCGGGTACCATTAGAGATGAATGGATTGGATTCACTCTCAAATTCGGCCTAGATTCAGATCTTGCAAGCGGTACCTATACAGCCTCAGGCATTCCATCAGACGAAGGTGCAAATCTAGCCTGGCCCACTTCGGGTACATTTACTGCCAATAGTGATCTGACCACATTAACTAGAAATGATGGTATAGTCATGACACTTGTGGTCAGTGAAACTGCCCTAAACGTGTCTTTTACTGTTCCAGAATCTAGTGGCCGAGTGGATGGATTCACTGGTGCTTGGGTTTTCAAAATGGTACCTTAAAAAATTAAACATAAAAAATATAAAGGGCAATCGTTTAATTGCCCTTTATATTATGTGGCATAAATCATTTGAGTCCGATAAAAATGAGATATTAAGAACGTTTCAATATCAACATTAAGGTATTTTGATGCGTCTGACAATATCTAGTGCTATTCGTAATTTCCTCATAATTGAAACCCCTCTGGCCATTGAAGATGACTTTGTTCGTGAATTAAAAAATAAAAGAAATTTTGATGCCTCCTCATTAAATAAATTTTATAGACTTGCCGCAGATAGCTATCGTTACAGCAGAAGTGATAATCAACTTGGATTTATTTGGGACGGCACTCCACAGGCAGAAATTTACAGAATAGCATGGTATGAGCATTACCAGAAGCTCTTAAATGATTTAGCAGATCACCCATTTTCAATAGACTGATCATTAAAAGTACGGTAATCAATACCCATGAAAATCGAGTCCCACCTAAAACTGCTCTCATAAAAATAATAAAATCTCACTCTAGAGTTAAAGAAAGAGCAGGAAAATCAAAAAAACAGTCTAATCAATTCAATTTATTATTAATGCACAATACCACATACTTTGCATAATTTTCTTTTAGATAAAGGTCTTTTTTTAGGAGGTCTTTTATGACCAAAATAGCTCTTATCTGAATATTGTGGTTTTTTCAATATTCTAATAATCTTTTTTTTATCTTTCTCTACCTGCTTCATGCGGTCTTCATGCGCCTCTTTACTTTCTTTTTGAGTTTTTAAAAAACTATTTTTTCCAGATTTAAAAACCTTGACGCTATTTTTATTTTGGGATGAAGTCTCGGCTAAATTATCTATATCACGAGAGTTTTGCGCAAGGATCGAACTCAGAGCAGATATCATCAATAAAATAAAACAGAATGCTTTTGCCATTAAAAAAAAATATTTTTTATGTAACGCAAATCTATAGCTGATTATTTCAAATACTTCTTTTTGAAAAAAAGTATTATTTTTAAGAATTTATATTTCATCATCCGTTAGCCATATTTACTTTATTTTAGCTTCATGAAATTTTTAATAAGTTCTTTTTTATGGTCTTCTCTCTTCTGTTCAAATGTGCAGATTCCTTCAGAAAGCGAATATTATCGTAGAATGGATTTGGGACAACAGCTCATGATTGCTGGCGACTACCAAGTTGCGCAAACAGAATTTTTGTTCGTACTTGAAAATATGGAAGTTATCCCAACGGATCTAGCCTATTTTTTTGGAAGAAATAGTTTTCATCTCGCCTATTATAAACAAAGCGTTAATTGGCTCAATAAATACCTACAATTAAAGGGGACTAAAGGTAAATATTATCAAGAAGCCATTCAATATCTACAATTTTCTGAAGATAAGTATATGGAACTTCAACGATCCCTAAAACAAGATCAAAGCAATCCCCTTATCGCCTCAAAATATGATTGTGGTGGTCTAAGCAAGATGATTTGTCCTGTATGTAAAGGCGCAGGAGTTATTTTTAAGCAAGGAATCTTTGACATTCATTATCAAACCTGCCCTTACTCCGAAGGAGATGGTTATTTAAGTTGTAAAGACTACAATCTTTTCATGATGGGTGTCTTGACCCTTCAGGATAGCTTATCTCGATAATCTTGATAGGTAAAAGTCTTTAAAAGCTCAAATCTATCGTCCGCTCCAATGACTCCAATAGAGGGATGATCAATGCCATTAAACATGGTTGTTTTCACCATGGTATAATGCATCATATCCTGAAACGTTAGGGTGTTTCCAATTTTTAAAGGTTTGGAAAAACTGTAATCAGCTAAAAAATCTCCGGCTAAACAACTGACGCCTCCTATATTATAGCGAAATGGATATTTTTCAGCATGATGAGATCCTTCCATAATTTCAGGCCGATAAGGCATTTCCAAGCAGTCTGGCATATGACAGGTGAATGAAGCATCCATGATGGCCGTTGAACTGCCTTGGTTTTCCACAATATCAATAATTGTTGTCTTTAAAAATCCTGTCTGCCAAGCGATCGCCCCACCGGGTTCGAGAATAATTTCGACTTGATATTTCTTTTTGAAGTACTTTAAGGTATTCACCAGTAGTTCAACATCATAACCATCTTTGGTGATTAAGTGTCCGCCTCCCATATTGAGCCATTTAATATTTGGAAGATATTTTTTAAATTTCTTTTCAAAATTCTCTAATACCTGAGCTAAAGCGGTAGCGGATGACTCACAAAGTACATGAAAATGTAGGCCTTCTATGTTTGAGGGAAGGGTCTCTGGAAGACTTGAACTTATCAATCCTAATCTCGAATGGGCATGCGCCGGATTATATAAATCCGCAACAACATCTGACCATTCTGGATTTACCCTTAATCCCATAGAAATACGTGATGGCACTCGATCCTGAAATTTATAAAATTGATTGAGAGAATTAAAAGTAAGATGTGAGGAAAGCTTCATCAATTCATCAAACTCATCATCCCTATACCCAACAGCATAAGTATGGGCCAATGCGTTGAATTTCTCAACACATAATTTGGCTTCATTCATAGAGCTGGCAGCAGCACTCTTTAAAAATGATTTTACTAATGGGAAACTTGACCACATAGCAAAGCCTTTCAAAGCCAAAATAATACTAATTTGGACGTTTTTCTGAACTGAATCTAGTCGTTCCAAATTACGCCTTAACTTCTCTTCTTCCAAAACAAAACAAGGTGAAGGAATGGCCTTAAATATATCTTGACTCAATGATATTGACATGATGATTTAGATGATCAACAATTATATAGCCTAACATACTTACTGTAAATTCAAACGGCCCTACCCACCCTTTCGATCGCCATTGCTCCTCTGAAAAAGAAGAAAACATTAAAATAGTGCTTTCTAGTAGCGAAAGAAATTCTCTTTTTAATGATTTAAGCTCCCTTGAGGAAGCATCACTCCGCATCACGTATTCATCTTGATCCATACTCGGAAGTTTTTGTCTTTCTCCTCTGGAGATGCACAGGCCGCGATATGAAAAAATACGTTCGGCATCTATGATATGCTGGAACATTTCTTTTAATGACCACTTTGACTCTAGATAGCGATAATCAGCCTTTTCCTCATTTAAACCATCCATAATGAACGATAATTGATGGATTGATTGGTTGAACTGTTCCATCAGAGGCGTTTGATTGGTACATTCGACATAACCACGATAAAATTCCGAAACGGTATTCAAGTTTGGTTGCATAAATTAATCCATCTCAAGATATGCTTCTTTAATCTCATGCCAAATGAGCCCATTTTTGCCCAAATCTTCCAAAAAAAGATCAGGATCAAAGGCTTCGACATTAAATACGCCAGCTCCCTTCCAATTACCAGTAATCATCATCTTGGCACCCAATGCGGCTGGGACCCCTGTCGTGTAAGAGACGCCCTGAGCGCCTGTCTCCAAATATGCAGCCCTATGATCACAATTATTGTAAATATAGTACGTTTGATGACCTCCATTTTTCAGACCACTTATGCGACAGCCAATAGAAGTTTCTCCCTCATAGTTTTCTGCTAGGGAGTCTGGATCAGGTAATACCGCTTTTAAAAATTGCAAAGGAATGATTTGATTGCCTTGAAAGTCTATGGGGTTGATTCCAGCCATACCAATATTCTGTATAACTCTTAAATGTGTGAGGTATTCGTCACCAAAAGTCATCCAGAATCTAGCTCTGCTAAGTGTAGGAAAATTTTTAACTAAAGATTCTAGTTCTTCATGATTGATTAAATATGATTTTCTAGGCCCAATATTTGGATAATTGATCATGCGACTTATTTCATGAGGCGCAGTTTCTTTCCAGCTACCTTCCTCGTAAAACTTACCCTTTTGCGTGACTTCTCTGATATTAATTTCAGGATTAAAATTGGTTGCAAAAGCTTTGCCATGATCTCCCCCATTACAATCTACAATATCTAAGTAGTGTAACTCGTCAAAATGATGTTTAGCAGCATGAGCGGTGAAAATATTGGTCACACCCGGATCGAAACCACATCCTAAAACAGCCATAAGCCCTGCCTTTTTAAACCTTTCCTGATAAGCCCACTGCCAGCTATATCCATATTTAGCTTCCTCTAAAGGCTCATAATTAGCTGTATCCAGATAATGTACACCTGTCTTGAGACATGCCTCCATGATGGTCAAATCCTGATAGGGCAAGGCTACGTTGATCACCAAAAAAGGGCGATTCGCCTCAAATAAATGAATGAGTTGGTCCTCTTCATCCGCATCCACTTGAGTCGTTGAAATTTTAACCTCTTTGTATTTATCCCTTACACTTGTCGCAATATCATCACATTTTTTCAACGTCCTACTGGCCAATACGATTTCCGTAAAAATAGTGCTTAATTGTGCACATTTATGAGTGACTACTCGTCCAACCCCACCTGCACCTATGATAATAATTTTTGACATCTTTCCCTTTTAAAAATGCAAGTATAAATTTAAATCTAAAATAAAAAGATGACATCCTAAAAAAAACAAGTTTTTGAGAGTATTAATTGAAGTTGTATCTCACGCCCGCCATTAGCCCAAAGCCATTAGGAACGGATGAAAAACCCATATAACTTCTGGTGATAGATTGGAATGATTGTGTATAGTTAGGCTCAAAAGTAACATCGATATTCTGAAGAAGTCGGTAACCTAAACTCACCCCTGTCTGTCCTGAAAACGAGATATTTCTATATAAAGAATTATCACTGGTTGTAAATTCAGCTAGGGGTGTTGGATCATCCAAGGATCGATGAATGTTTCCGAGGTAAAAATTGGTCACCAAACCAGCGTTCACACGGAGTGACAAGCGTTGATCTAAAAATATAAAACCTGCCCGCAAAGGCACAGAGGCAAAATCTATCCTGTTTTCCAATTCCATCTCTGTATTTTTGTATGTTATTTCTTGCGTCTTTTGAACTCCCTTATTCTTATTTTCTACAATTACGGTAGGATTCTGAGTAGGCCTTGATGCGGGATAAGAAATAGTTTCAACCATAAAATTAGACTGTTGAACTAATTCCGTTTGGACATATTGAAGACCTCCCTCAAGAACAAACCGATCTTTGATAGTCATACCTAGATTGACTTCTATTTTCCTATTAATTCCCACCAACATATTTTCATTCAATGAGGTAACCGTACCCTCTTGATCTATCAAAAATCCTTGGTTTAACCCTCCCGCCAAAAGCATATCTCCTGCATTGATGATTTCATAATTGGGATTAAATGAAGATCCACCAAAATTAATTCCCGCCCATAAATGGTCCTTTCCTGTTATTGAATTTTCCGTGAAAAAAAGCAGAGGATAAGAAGCAAGAATGGGAGTTATGGTTTTTTTGTCAACCGAATTCTTATCCAATATCTGATATTCTTTCTTATCAAGTCTTAATATTTTCTTATTCATTGCCAGTGAAGAACTCTTTTTCACCAGTTTGGGATACTCTGAATTTGAATGTACTTCTTTTAAATCTAAAAAATATAGCCTATCTGAAGCTTTTCGAGGTCCTATTAGCAATGAAGTATCGTTTAATGAATTTTGGACTCTATTTTGGCTCAAATAAAAATTTCCTGAGTAAGGGTCAGTACCTAACCATTGTGATTGAATGGAAACACTGATCGTTATTAAAACAGAAATAGCTGCCACCAAACCGTAGATTTGAGCTCGATGTCTGTATTTCAATACATCCAAGCTTTTAGTGATCAAGCTCCACACCCTATCAGAAGGAGCTATTTCCGCCTCTTCCACGGCTTTTCGCCAGTGGTTCGCAAATGGTTCTCGATCCCTACTGTGGCTATCCATATTTGGCATGACCTTTTGACTCCAACATTGTGATCAATAGCTTCTTGGCCCTCGAGTATTGAGATTTTGATGTTCCTTCACTGATTTCTAACTTCGCTGCAATCTCATGATGTTTGTACCCCTCTATGGCGTACATATTAAATATTATTCGGCATCCATCGGGCAGCGACATAATCATCTCAATTAATTCTTGGTGACTAAATTCGGAGAAGACATCTTCATTTACTACTAGGTTGTTTAAATTAACTATGTCTACCATTGGATATAAAAACAACTTACTCCTCTGATGATTTAAAGCCGTATTTACCACAATCCGCTTGATCCAATAGGGTAAGGAGGAATCTCCTCTAAATCTTTCTATATTTTCAAAAACTTTAATGAAAGACTCTTGTAGAATGTCTTCGGCCTCTTGAATTCCCTTTACATAACGTAATGCAACCGCGTACATCGCTTTCGAATATTTGGCATAAAGCGCTTCTTGAACCTTTGGTTTACTTTTCTTACAGCCTTTTATTAAAAATTTATCGGAATTAAACATCCTGTTATATTAACGACAACTTTAATTAAAAATTCGTTGTAAACTTGTTGATAAAAAAATCTCATGAAAAGACTCAGCTTTTGCTTTCTACTAATATTTTTTGTTCAATCAAGATGCACATTCGTAAGCTCATCTTCGAGTTTGGAAGCATTTGAAGTACAATATACAGATAAAGAATATACCAGCCAAGTAGGCACTATAAGCATTGCCCCCCTTGAGGCCTTGAATACAGCTCAATTAAATGCAGTACCCCTCGCTCAAGGACAATCCTATGAGCTAATTTTTGACCTCCTCAATCCAGATTACCAATACCTCAAAATGAAGATTTTTCATTGTGATTGGAACTGGATTCCTTCAAAATTGAATGATTTGGAATTTCTAAGCAAGTACAATGAATTTACGATTGCTGATTATGAATTTTCTCAGAGTAATTTTTCAGCATATGTGACCTACAAAACGGTTATTCCTAAATTAAAAATATCTGGCAATTATATCATCTGTATTTATAAAGATGATAAATCAGCTATTCCGTTATTTACAAGAAAGTTTATCGTTTATGAAAATTTAACCTATATAGACGCAAATATTTCCACTTCTAAACAACCTAAAAATAGCCAAACGCATCAAAAAATAAACTTAAAAATCAACTATGGTACTCTTGAAATCTCAAATTCACAAGATGATTTTAAAGTGGTTTTAATTCAAAACAGAGATTGGAAGCATGCACTCATGCCTTTGCTCCCTACACAACTAATCCCCAATGAAAAAACATTAATTTTCAACTACCTCAATGATGAGATGCTCTTTCCAGGCTTAAATACTTTTAGGTTTTTTGATGCCCGATCTATAAGCTATCGGGGTCAAAATGTAATGGCGCTTCAACCCACCAGCCGGGGTATTGATTTAATCTTAAAACCCGAATCACCAAAAAAAGGTTCGGCCTTTAGTCAAACATTAAATACAGATTTAAACGGTGCCTACTACACCCAAACTTTGGATCCCAATGCCCGAAATTTCAATTCAGAATATGTTTGGGTGCATTTTAGAATGAATATAAACCAAATTAATGGCGATATTTTCATTCATGGAGGTTTTAATAATTGGCAGTTGAACTTACAAAATAAGATGATCTATGATGAAAATATGCAGGCTTACACGGGTAGTATTCGAGTAAAGCAAGGATTTTATAATTATAACTATTATGTATCAAGCGAACAGTACCCTTTTTATTGGATAGATGGCAGTCATTACGAACATCGTAATAAGTATGAAATACTCGTCTATTACCGAGCTCCGGGATCTCTTAATGACAGACTCGTAGGCTATAAAAAGCTTTAAATTAAAATAATCACTTGCTTGGATCATTAAATGTTGTGATCTGGAATTACCTCCTAACCTATACATTGAATCGAAAGTGCATGATATCACCATCCTTCACAATATATTCTTTTCCCTCAATGGCCAACTTTCCAGCCTCCTTGCATCCTTGTTCGGTTTGATAACGTTCGTAATCCGTCAATTTAATCACCTCGGCTTTGATAAAACCCTTTTCAAAATCGGTATGTATGACCCCTGCCGCTTGAGGGGCTTTCCAGCCCTCTTGAATCGTCCAAGCACGTACCTCTTGAACACCCGCTGTAAAATAAGTGATGAGTCTTAAAATACGATAAGAGGTTTTAATTAGTCGATTCAATCCAGATTCAGTTAACCCATATTCTTCAAGAAATAAATTTTTATCCTCTTCTTCTTCAAATTCAGCTATTTGCGCCTCGAGGGAAGCACAAACCAATATCACCTCAGCATTTTCGTTGTCTACAAATTCTACCAATTGCTTGCTCCAATCATTACCATGGATCACATGCTCCTCTTCTACATTAGCGACATAAATCACAGGCTTATCGGTAAGCAAATTAAGGGAATTTATGAAGGTCATGGCCTCATCATCTCTCACCAGTGATCTCACATTTTGTCCCGATTGCAAATGGATTTTGAATGTATTCAAAATGTCGTATTCCTTAAGAGCCATTTGATCTCCTGACTTAGCCAATTTTTCGACTCTGGCACATCTTTTCTCGACGGAATCTAAATCCTTTAGTTGTAGCTCTGTATCGATAACCTCTTTATCCGAAATGGGATTGACCACTCCTTCTACATGTATAATGTTGTCATTGTCAAAGCAACGCACCACATGAATGATGGCATCTACCTCACGTATATTAGCCAAAAATTGATTACCTAATCCCTCTCCTTTACTTGCCCCTTTGACAAGTCCTGCAATGTCCACAAATTC
>MDTB01059652.1_pt1 | contig 26546 bp, 27 predicted proteins | sample 811161 | NCBI WGS metagenome assembly MDTB01 (sample SAMN05326650, study PRJNA326480) | marine metagenome | isolation source: seawater | place: Mediterranean Sea | collected 2009 | reverse complement strand
GTGCCATCCAAGCCAATTCCCCTCGAGATCCAAAGCACCCTTCAACTTAACTAGCGATACAGGACGATATTTGCCATGACGCATATCCTCCTCTCGAGACCACTGCAAACGAACAGGCGTTCCGGGTAAACTTTTCGCTATCTTGACAGCTTGTTTTGTAAAATCTTGATGAGCAACTCGTCTACCAAAACCACCTCCCGCGTGGAATTTGTGGACAAAAACTTTCTTTAAGTCGATGCCAACCGTTTCGGCTGCTGCGGCCGCGGTGCTTTCTCCGTTTTGAGTTCCCGACCATACGTCAAGACGTTCTGTGGTAAATAAAGCTGCCGTTGTCTGCGGTTCCATGGTGGCATGATTAAGGTAACCAGACGAATATTCTGCATCCACTATTTTTGCTGCATTTTGAAATGCATCTTTTATATTCCCATCTTCCCTAGCAACTGGTGAAGATTCATCATTAATTCCCGTCCTAAGCAATTTTGAAATAGATTCATTCGAAACGTTCTGATTATCTGTGATATCCCATGAAACTGGTAGGCGCTTAAGTGCTTCATTTGCTCTCCACCAGTTATCAGCAATTACTGCCACCCAAGACTGATCTTTGACTATTTTTTTTATGCCCGCCAAAGATGAAATTTTTGTTTCATCAACGCTCTTGAGCGTACCGCCCCATACTGGACACTGAAGAATTGACGCATGCAACATCCCAGGGAGTAAAAAATCTGAAGCATATATTTGTTGTCCGTTAGTCTTCTCTGGGATATCGAAGCGGGCCGGAGACGTCCCCATAATTGTCCAATCGCTAAGAGGCTTGAGCGAAATGTCAGTGGGAATACTTTCCTCACAAGCCGAAAGCGCTATTTGTCCATAAGTGATGGTTTTTCCTGAGCCGTTCGATATCACCCCATTTTGTGTCGCACATTCAGACTCTGGAACATTCCATCTCTTTGCTGCAGCACGAATAAGCATAATCCGTGCTGCAGCTCCAGCCTTACGAATATAGTCTTGGGAATCTCGAATACCTCTACTACCTCCGGTACTCATACTTTTAAAAATTCTGTCCCTGTGTATATGCATATTCACGTCGGCATACTCTGATTTTACGTTTCTCCAATCGCACTCCAACTCTTCCGCCACCATTTGAGCCAAACCCGTAAAGGTTCCCTGACCCAACTCTGTTCTTGCAATCCGAACTGTAACTGTCTCATCAGGATCGATAAGTATCCAATGCGTCAACTCGGGACCATAATTATTGACTGCTACCGCCAAATCCGGCTTAACGGTGACACCTAAAACAAAAGCACCGGAAACACCAGCTGACGTAACAAGAAAATTCCGTCTTTTTTGACTAAAACTTGAGTTTTTCATTTTCATTTTCCTTCACGCCTCCTCACTAGCCATTCGAATCGCTTTTTTTACTCGAACATAAGTCCCACAACGACATATATTTTGCATTGCCTGATTTATTTGTTGATCTGACGGATTAGAAGACTTTTCTAGCAATACAGCAGCGGTCATAAGCATGCCGCTCTGGCAGTACCCGCACTGAGGTACTTGAAGCTTAACCCAAGCTTTTTGAAGCGGGTGGGATTTACCATCGGCTGACAATCCCTCGATAGTGATGATTTCTTGGTTTTCTGCAGCTGATACTGGAAAAACACAGCTTCTCACAGCGTTACCATTTATTTTAACCGTACAGGCTCCACATGCCGCTACCCCACAAGAGTATTTTGTACCAGTTAATTTTAATTCATCGCGCAGCGCCCAAAGAAGAGGCATCTCCGGCTCCACATCTAACATATGTTTTTTTCCATTTACATTAAGAACAACCATTTTTTCCCCATTCCTGTTTGAAGATGCTTTTTTGCGGTCTCCGAGCATTAAACTGCAAAATATCTTTACCTAAAAACCTTTCTAATGTGCCCGTAAACTATTTTATTATAAATGGAATATCCTCTAAAACAAAATAGAATCGTTTGGTAAGTTATTTGTGTTTTTATTTTGGATGATTAATACCATTTCCTTCTAATTTCACAGGTGATCAATAACAGATTTTGTGACCACAACCGCTTTAATTTAAACAAATTATAGACATCAAAATACTATTGCCCCTTCGGCTTATAATGGTAGTTTCTAGAAACACAAGATGCTAAATTTTTACTTGCAATACACGTTTAAGCAAAAGAAAAGCTAGATATTTTAGATAAAAAAAATAAGTCCAATTAACGGAAATGTCTTTAAAATATAACCAGAGCGCAAAGCGTGTGTTCTAAAGGTACACCGTTAACTAAATTTGGCCGAAATCCTCTAAATAATACGTTTCTTTCGAATTATGTTTGTCGATTTTTGAAACTTTTTAAACCAAAATATAAAAAAAAGAATTAAACCCCGTATTAAAGGGGGCTAGATTTTAGAAACTTCAGGTGCTACATTGAACGTCAGGCATCAAAAACTTAAAGGAGTACATAATGTTTAAAGCAAGGGTTAATAGAAGAGAATTCTTGAAAATTGGTACTACTGGTGCCACAGCACTCACCATCGGATTTTCGCTGCAAATCAAACCAAAACCTGTTGCTGCAGAATACTCCTCCAATGCAAATGCTTGGATAAAAATAGATAACAAAAATAAAATAACCTTAGTTTGTGACAGAGCAGAAATGGGGCAAGACGTATACACCTCACTCGCCATGCTAATAGCAGAGGAGCTTGAGGTAAAAATACAAAAAGTAGCTGTAGAATTCGCGCCACCAGGCGAGAGATACATTAACGCTTTTTTTGGGGCGCAACTGACTGGCGGATCAACTTCGGTTAGAGATGCCTGGGAAAAACTAAGAAAAGCAGGGGCAACTGCACGGACGATGTTTATCAATGCTGCTGCAAATAAATGGGAAGTCAGCCCCGCCTCGTGCTACGCAAAAGATGGGTACGTAATTTCTGAAAATGGAAAAAAAGCATCCTACGGATCTTTAGTCAAGTCGGCGGTAACAATTGAGATGCCGAAAGACGTGCAACTCAAATCTAAAAAAGATTGGCGGTTAATTGGTAAAACTAATGTTGCCAGACTAGATACACCAGCAAAAATCGACGGAACTGCGCAGTTTGGCATCGATACAAAGGTTCCCGGTATGCTCTACGCTGCCGTTAAAATGGTGCCTACAATCGGTGGGAAAATAATAGAATTCGACGATACTCGGGCGAGGAACTCCGCGGGCGTAAAGCATATTGTAAAAATTGATGCTGGTATCTCAGTAATTGCTGATAGTTATTGGAATGCTAAAAAAGGGCGAGACCTACTTTCAGTAAAATATGATCACGGTCCTAATCGTAAGTTAGATTCTGCCCAGATTTGGAGTGAAATGGAGCAAGCATCTGATAAACCCGGAGCGACATTCCGATCGTCTGGGGATTTGGCCATCGGTATGGAAAAAGCCCAAAGAAAGGTCTCTGCAGAATACAGATTGCCTTTCTTATCCCATTCTCCAATGGAGCCAATGAACGCTATGGCCAATATAGAGGAGGATCAAGCAACTGTTATCACTGGCGCGCAATTTCCCCAAATTATTCCAAGTGTGGTAAACGAGCAAACAGGAATACCGCCAGAAAATGTAAAAGTTGTAACTACCTTCCTCGGTGGCAGCTTTGGAAGAAGGGGCGGTATGGATTATGTTATTGCAGCTATCCAATCGTCAAAATCTGCAAAAGCTCCGGTAAATTTAATTTGGGATAGAGAAGATGATTTGACTAACGACAATTATAGACCAGCCGGCATTTTTCAACTTACCGCTGGCCTCGACGGTAGAGGAAAAGTATCCGCAATGAAATTTCACTCAACCAGTCCATCAATATCTGCAGTTCAATGGCCTAGTATTGTCAAAGATGGCATTGACCCCTTTGCCGTGGAAGGAATCGATAACTATCCCTATGCTACCAAAGATTTGAATTTTACTTACCAAATACACTCGACACCAATCGAGCCAGGTTTTTGGAGATCGGTGTCCCACACAGTGAATGCAGTTGCTCTAGAATGTTTCATTGACGAATGCGCAGCTGCAGCGAATCAAGATCCTATTGACTATCGTATTTCGCAGCTGGATATGGGGTCAACAAAACACCAATGGTCAGGCCTTTCTGCCGGAATTCCCGTTGGCTCAAGAATGAAAAACGTACTTGAGAATGTGCGCTCTAAATCCAATTGGGGTAAGGCCTTAGGTCCAAATAGAGGAGCTGGAGTTGCGGTGATGGAAGGTTATAACACCGTTATCGCAATGGTTGCTCAAGTCTTAGTAGACGATCAGTTTCAGGTCTATTTAGAGAAAGTTACCGCAGTGGTTGACGCTGGGACCATTGTACATCCCGATCAGGCACTGGCTCAAATTCAAGGGTCGATCAATGACGGACACTCTGCGGCCCTGTGGAGTGAAATTACTCTAAAAAACGGACAAATTGAGCAAAATAACTTCGATAGTTATCGAATAGCCCGAATCAACGAATCTCCGAAAACTCTGGATATAACCTTTGTTGAATCTGATGGAAGTTTTGTTGGTGGACTTGGGGAACCTGGAACCGCCGTAATTCAGCCGGCCATAGGTAACGCTATATTTGCAGCGACGGGCAAACGCTGTCGAAATCTTCCCTTCACTCCTGAAAATATCAATGCAAGTTGACATACCTGCACGGTTTTTTGTGTCCAGAGGAATCGAATGGAAAAAATAAGAGTTTTTTGCTATGGGAATAGCCCAAGAGTTTTCAAATCGATCATTGCTGGAAAATATTGTGGTACTGAAGTGGAGTATGTAGGAGCACAAAAAACAACTGGTTTAAAGGACTGGTTATGGGATTACAATGCCCACCCTCTATCCGATACCGATAAAACCAAATTTTTGCAATTCAAAAGGGCAGCGAAAGGCGTTGGTTTTTCGGACGCATTGTACAAAACGGATGATTTTATGCAATTACACCCTTTTGGCACAGTGCCGGCCGCTTTTGCAAACGACGGCACAATAGGTATAACGGAATCAAATTCAATAATGAGGGCTGTTGCCCGAGCAGGCACTTTTCAGCACAACCTGTATGGAGGCGATTTCTACGAAGCCTCTCGTATTGACGGCTTTCTCGACCAGTCCCTAGTATTTTCTGTTAGCACGCAAAAATATTTTCTCTCTTCGCTTTCTTCACCAAAATCTCTTGATCATGAAGCATACGCTATGGCTAAAAAAGCCCTGAATAGCTACCTCACGGCTCTAGAACACTCCATTAGTAATTACCAACCTCGTAAGTTCATATTGGGCGACCAATTGTCATTAGTTGATATATGCTTCGCGTGTGAGATGTGCATGTTTGCAACAGAGAAAAGGTTAGCTACCTTACTTCACAAGGCGGGAGAACCTCCAATTGTCGCGTCAATAAAGGATCATGCGGCATGCGAAGCTTTGCTTCACGATCTTTTGCGAATGCCCCATTTTGCGTCTCAACTTCAGTCCCATTATGACATCATTAGCAATCTAATTTCAAAATAATCGGCTCAAAAAAAATTATCGTGAGAAATACCTACCCTGATTATTTCTTGTCTTCGTGATCCTCATCTTCCATCTTGTTAAACTCCCTTACGGTTAAACCCAACCCTAAACACATTAGGCTGAAGACAATGACAGCTAATACCAACAACTCGTTTTCACTCATTTTCTTCTCCCCATAAGTGCTGACAGTTTGAAATAAATACCAAACGTGAAAATCGACGGAATCCAAATTGCTGTAAATATAGCCTGCTCTCTATCTTGAATGACAAACCAGAGGTACGCTGATATGACGAACGAAATGGCTACTGCTAATAAAATAAAGTAATCTGATACCTTAAACATTCTCTTCCCCTTTTTTTAAATAATCCTGATACTCGGACCAGCCAAATCCGATCGCGCAAAGTAGGCAGCCGGATATGCCCACTGAACCAATTACGCGCACGCCCGAAGATAGCCCAACCGAATAGTCCCCAAAATCAATGACATCGAAAAATCCTAGGGCGAGCCCGAGAACACCGATGACAACTAGGCACATCCCACTAGCAATAAGGCTTTTCATAAAATTTCGCAACATTCCCTCCCAAAGTGTCGGTGCCAACACTAGACCTCTAACAGCCCTAAAAGTTCATTTTTTGCTTTAAATTTGAAGATTGGACAACAAACTGTTAACAACACCACATAGTGGATAAAGAAATAATTAAAAAAACATGTAGCTGATATTAGATTTAAAAACATTAGAAACCACAATATCACTCTATGCGATCATAATATTTGCTCTAACTGCTCTACTATCTTCGTTAACCCGTCGCCTTTTTTTAAGTTCGTGAAAATAAAAGGTCTATTATCTCTCATCAGTTTAGCATCTCGCTCCATGATTTCGAGAGAGGCTCCCACCATTGGCGCAAGGTCAATTTTATTAATTATAAGCAAATCAGATTTTATGATTCCTGGTCCCCCTTTGCGCGGGATTTTATCACCCGCTGAAACATCAATAACGTAGATAGTGAAATCTGATAACTCGGGAGAAAATGTAGCAGCCAGATTATCTCCACCACTCTCTACAAAAACAAAATCTAGATTATTAAAACGCTCATTTAATCGCCTTACCGCCTCCAAATTAACTGATGCATCTTCTCTGATTGCAGTATGCGGACAACCTCCAGTCTCTACTCCTAAAATTCTATCAACTGGAAGCGCCTCGTTGTTGACTAAAAACTGAGCATCTTCCCTTGTAAATATGTCGTTTGTAACCACAGCGATCTCAAAACGATCTCGTAATGCTTGACACAATAATAACGTTAAGGCAGTTTTTCCGGATCCGACTGGCCCTCCAATCCCGATCCTTAGCGGCAGATTTTCCATTTTCATTCTCTCTTATTTTTTTTTACGATCTAAACATCCTCGAGTACTGCGTCTCATGCTTTGCGCACGCTATTGATTGCCCCAAACTAAAATTCGACCAACTTGTTTCCTCGATATTCAGTGCTCCGTTGATAATATCACCGAAATTATTTTCAAGTGAACCAAATATTTTTTGACAAGCAAAATGACCAATCGGTATCAACTTCATCGCTGCAACAACTTGATTCTCTAACCACCCCCATAGAATCAATGTAAGACAGTTCTCGACACCTACACTCCACTTTGAGAGCACATAGGATAGAGCAGTAAGAAATGTGACATTCTCGAAGTCCTTAAAGTCTGCCGCTATGGTCTTAATTTCTCTAGTTTGAATAAATATTTCTAACAAGGAGCGACCCATTTGAAGTGTCTCTTGTCGGAGCTCTAGACAATCTTTAGACGCAAAATATAAATTATTGAGCCCTTTGACCCTATTTAAGTCGTTTTTTCCCCACGCCTCATAAAGCTTAGATGCGATCGGTAAATCAAAACACCTTTGGTTTGTATACATTAATGTTCTTAGCCAATCCTCAAGTTGAGCTTCATTGCCGACATATCCTTTGTTGACAACCCATTCAATTCCTTGGGAGTAGCTAAAAGCACCAATTGGCAATCCCGGACCGCCAATACGCAATAACCTCATTAAAAGGAGTTGGTCAATTTTCATTCGTATCTGTGAACTCATGAATAGTAGCCACATTTTTCTTATTGTTTACGTGGACATAAGCACCGGGTTCCGCGTCAAACGAATCCGAAACTTTGGTCACCTGCGCTCCGATACCCAATACCATATCCTCCAAAATAGGATCCGCTAATACACGAACCGAACAACTTCCAATCTGAACCTTTGCGTGTCTATTACCCAAGTGATACACGACCTTTAACAGCTCGATTGGCTTCTCGCATACAATGTGAAGAAGTTCCTCTTTGGCACAATCGATTTTAATTACCTTGCCAGTAGATGATCCAAATAATTGTCCCTCGCGCAGAAACTTACCGCGATCAGCCAACATTAATATTTCCTCACCATTATCATCTATTTTTCGCAGACGGTTTTTTTGACGTTCTTCATAAGTAAGCGCAATCTTGAAACAATAACGGTTTTCGGCTTTTATCTCCTTAAAGATTTCCATAGATTAAAACCCCATCAAAAGAGGAAATACCTTTGGGCCAATGCGACAGTCTGTGCGGGCTCGCACAGCATCAACTCTCCATCTGCATAAACGTGATAGTTTTGCGGATCCACTTCAATCCTTGGTAAATAATCGTTGAGTTTCATATCTGTTTTTTTTATATTTCTGGTATTAGCTACTGAAACAATTTGTTTTCGTAATCCCAGACGTTCTTTTATTCCGCTTTCAGCGGCTGCTTTTGATACAAATGTCATCGAGCTACTACCCTTTGCAAGGCCGAAACTGCCAAACATCCCCCTATAATGAACAGGCTGCGGTGTTGGTATGGAAGCATTGGGATCTCCCATGGCAGCAGCCGCAATAACACCGCCCTTGAGAATCATAGAGGGCTTGACTCCAAAAAATGCTGGGTCCCAAATTACCAAATCCGCAAATTTGCCGACTTCGATTGAACCGACTTCGGAACTAATACCGTGCGCAATCGATGGATTTATAGTGTACTTTGCAATGTATCGTTTGGCTCTAAAATTATCATTTGATTTATCTTCTTTTAGATGTCCTCGCTGTATTTTCATTTTATTCGCTGTTTGCCAGGTTCTCGAAATAACTTCACCCACCCTTCCCATAGCTTGAGAGTCGCTAGCGATAATACTAAAAGCTCCTAAGTCATGGAGAATATCCTCTGCCGCGATAGTCTCTTTTCTAATTCTTGATTCAGCAAACGCAACATCCTCGGCAATACCAGGATCGAGATGATGACAAACCATTAACATATCAAGATGCTCGTCAATAGTATTTACGGTAAACGGTCTCGTTGGATTTGTAGAAGAAGGTAATATATTTAGCTCTCCGCATGCCTTAATAATATCAGGAGCATGACCCCCACCAGCTCCTTCTGTATGGTACGTGTGAATCGCTCTCCCATTTATAGCCTTCAAAGTGGTTTCAACGAAACCTGACTCATTAAGGGTATCGGTATGAATGGCAACTTGCACATCCATTTCATCAGCGACACTCAAACAATTATCAATACTAGCTGGTGTTGTACCCCAATCTTCATGCAACTTAAGCCCCATCGCACCAGCATTTATTTGCTCCCGCAGCGGTTCTGGAAAACTTACGTTACCCTTACCCATAAAACCCAAATTCATCGGAAAAGCCTCAGCTGATTCAAGCATTCGCTCTATGTGCCAAGGCCCTGGAGTACAAGTAGTTGCGTTTGTACCAGTCGCAGGGCCTGTACCGCCACCCAGCATAGTAGTTACTCCAGACATCAAAGCCTCTTCAATTTGTTGGGGACAGATGTAATGAATGTGTGCGTCTATTCCGCCCGCGGTGACTATTGATCCCTCGCCCGCTATGATTTCAGTGCCCGCACCTATAGGGATAGTAACTCCGTTTTGTGTATCTGGATTTCCCGCCTTACCTATACCTTCTATACGACCACTTTTTATACCAATATCTGCCTTAAAAACTCCGGTATAGTCTAGGATCAGAGCGTTAGTAATAACTGTATCAGCCACCGAAGCAGAATCTAGCTGACTTTGTCCCATACCATCCCTAATTACCTTTCCACCCCCGAACTTAACCTCGTCTCCGTAGTGGGTAAAATCTCTCTCCGGAGAGATAAAAAGCTCGGAATCGCCTAGGCGTACTTTGTCTCCGGTTGTAGGACCAAACATTTCAGCATAACCTTGTCTTGAGATTCTTGTAGTCATTTCGCATCTCCCATAACTTTTCCTTGGAAACCATACACTTTGAGTTTGCCCCCAAAACGGATAAGGCTGACCGTTCGTGATTGCCCTGGCTCAAAGCGAACTGCTGTTCCCGAAGCGATATTCAGCCGAAACCCTTTTGTTTTTTTACGATCGAAAAACAAAGCCTCATTGACCTCAAAAAAATGATAATGCGATCCAACCTGTATCGGTCGATCTCCTTTGTTTACAACACTGATATCAATGGACGGACTATTGTCATTTAAATTTATATTACCCTCTAATACAACTATCTCTCCCGGAATCATCTTGTAACTCCTTAAATTATTGGATTATGCACCGTTACTAATTTTGTACCGTCTGGAAAAGTTGCTTCCACCTGAATATCAGGAATCATTTCCGGAACACCTTCCATGACATCATTTTTTTTTAGCAAAGTTTTCCCAAAATCCATTAATTCAGCAACAGTCTGACCATCCCTTGCCCCCTCAAGTATCGCGGCAGAAATGTAGGCTACCGCCTCTGGATAATTCAACTTGAGGCCGCGAGCTTTTCGTCTCTCGGCAACAAGTGAGGCAGTAAATATAAGCAATTTATCTTTTTCTCTTGGTGTTAAATTCATTTATCTTTTCCTAAAAATGTTTTATTTAAGTTTGCCAAATTCTTGGACGCAACGCATCACGTCCTGAATACCAGGGACGGATTATCTGCCAAAGCCTATAAAACCAATTTCTTCCAACCTCCGGACTATTGCCCATCCACCGCGCAACCAAAGCCATGTCAGATATCTGACTGACTCCACAAAGTTCCTCCTCTGCAGAAAATATTTTGATCTTTTCCCAAAGCACGCTGTTAATTGGCTGATTTGCTACCAACAACAAAAGACCAAAACATTTTTTTCCGTACAAATTAGCAGCCGATTTCAAATAATTGGAATTTCCTTCAATTAAAGTTCTCTCTGCAAACAAAAGATCCCCTTCAAGAAAAACGTCAAGGCGTGACTTAAAACAACCAGCTTGAAATGATCTTTCGCCACCCATCGTTCCCAAGTCGACTATGTCCCAAAAAAGAAAAGAGCTACCTTTCTCTAAAAAAACTGATTGAACGTTATCAACATTTGCACCATTAAAAATTATATTATCTTGGGGTGCCCATTCTAATTGCGCACCCGAACACACCTTAAAAAACAGTTTTTGTTTACTTTTATTTCCGCCATCGCATTTATACCACTTTGTTGCGCCAGGTGTTGTAATTTGAGCTTGAGCATGTTCATCCACTTCCAGTCTTATGTCCAGATCGTCTCCACCCGCAATTCCCCCTGGAGGATGCAAAAGAATTACTTGGCAAAGTTTTTTACTCTCAGGATAAAACGGTCTTTGTATGCGCAGAGGTCCCAAGTGTCTCGATCTTGCCATTAACGTCTTGTCTTCCTCCATCTGAAACTTCAAATCTATTCTCGCTATCCAAGGCTGTTTTTTTAAACTTTCAGCCTCCATCCGGATACCCGAATTCGCTACTTCAGATGCTAACTGCATCTTTCAACTTTTCTTTTGTTAGGGACTGTTTATCTCCTTGCAAAGTAAACACCCCCCGTTCCATAACACTGAAATAATCACCTAGTTCAAAGGCAAAATCAAAAAACTGCTCAACAAGAATGATTGCCATTTTTCCCTCTTTTTTCAATTCTCCCAAAACTTCACCAATTTCTTTGATTATACTTGGCTGAATACCCTCAGTTGGCTCGTCAAGCAATAAAAAATTTGGTCTAGTTATCAAGGCTCTCGCAATTGCCAACTGTTGCTGCTGACCACCCGATAGATCTCCACCTCTTCGTTTCATCATTTGTTTCAGCACTGGGAACATCTCAAAAATTGATTCCGGAATATAACGATCGGAATAAGGCAAGCAGGCAAATCCAACCTCCAGATTCTCCTCAACAGTCAATAAAGGAAAAATGTCCCTGCCTTGAGGAACATAACTGACTCCCTTTCTAGCGAGAACATCTGATCGAAGTCCCGTCACACTTTTTCCGCCCAAATTGTAGCTCCCGGTGGTGCTGGTTTTCAATCCGGACAAGACCCTCAAAAGCGAAGTTTTGCCAACTCCATTAGGACCTAAAACGCAGGATATTTCACCGATACTTACGTCCAGACTAACTCCGTAGAGAATTTGAGATTGATCATAATGCATCGTAATATCTTTTACACTGAGCATCGAATCCACACTATCTCCCCAGATAAACGTCGATCACGTCTTTATTGTTGGAAACATAATCTATATTTCCTTCGGCCAATACTCCACCTTCATGCAAAACAGTGACTCTACAATCTAAATTGCGAATGAACTTCATATCGTGTTCCACTACAACTACCGCTCGCTGTGAGCCCAATGTTCTCAATAGACCGGCGGTATCATCCCTTTCCTTGAGGGTCATACCAGCAGCAGGTTCATCAATCAACAACAGTTTGGGGTCTTGAAGCAATAACATACCAATTTCGAGCCATTGCTTTTGCCCGTGGCTAAGTTCGCCTGACAACCTTGGCAAATGGGCCGATAGATTTACAGTTTTAGCAATTTCCATAATTCGGTCCATATCGTCCAATGTCAGCTTATACGTTATTGTTGCAAGAGGACTTCGATTCTTTTTTAAAGCCATCAAAAAGTTATCTTTCACAGTTTGATTTTGAAATACTGTAGGCTTTTGAAACTTTCTACCGATTCCCAACTCCGCAATTTCTGCTTCGGTTCTTTTCAAAAGTGAAATATTTTTATTGCCCCAAAGAACCTCTCCCTGATCTGGTCTGGTTTTGCCTGTAACGATATCCATAAAGGTGGTTTTTCCTGCGCCATTTGGACCAATGATTGCTCTCAAATCAATATCACCAATACTGAAACTTAGATTATTTATAGCTTTGAAACCATCAAAAGATACCGATATACCTTGAACTTCTAAAAGTTGTCTCATCGTTCTAAACGCCTATTTTGGAACCTATCGAAAACACCACCAATACCCTTTGGCGCGAAAAGGGTAACAAGAATAAAACTCAAACCAAGAATTACTAGCCACCAATCCACCCATTTAAATGTAAATGATCCGATTTTAATATCTGGCAACTGGCCTCCCGTAAAAAAGCTCGAAAGCAAAGAAACGAATGCTGCCCCAATTATGGCCCCGTAGAGCCTTCCTCTCCCCCCGATAGATACCCAAACTGCAAGGTAAATTGACGCGATTGGCGCTAATTCTGTCGGATTAACTATACCCGCTTGGGGGTAATATAATGCACCGGCAATCGAACAAATTACAGCAGTGTACACAAAAACAAATAACTTATACCTCTCAACGTTATATCCTAGAAATCTGATACGGTTTTCATCGTCTCGTATGGCCCGAATAACATTACCAAACTTTTTTCCTACTAAAAACTTACAACCCACATACCCTATGATAAGAAAAAATGCTGAAGCCCAAAAAAACCACAAAGATATGAATGCTTGCGACAAATGATCAAAACCAGGAATATTTTGCAACCCGGAAAGCCCGTTATTTCCACGCAAACCATTATCGTTTTGAAACAAATAAAGGCAGATAGCTAGAGTTAAGGCTTGCGAGAGAATCGATAAATAAACTCCCGTAACTCGCGATCTGAAGGCGAGCAAACCAAAAACAAATGCAATAACGCCGGGAACAAGAATCACCAGTGCCAGTTGAACCCAAAAATAATCTGCGAACCACCAAATTCCTGGTATTTCACTCCCACCTACAACACCGAAAATTTGAGTTCCGATAGCTTCTTCTATCTCTAATGCGGTAAGGGGAATCGGCTCCGTAAGGGAGGCATTTATGACGATATCCTTGGTACGATCGTACATTAACCACATGCCGATCATGTATCCACCAAGCCCAAAAAAGGCAAAGTGCCCAAGAGACAAAATTCCACAGTAACCCCATAATAAGTCAAGTGCTAGGGCAGCCAGACATAGTGCTAATGTTTTCCCAAGGGTTTTAACCATGCTCGTAGAAACCAATCCTAGGCCGTAAGCCTCTCCAAAAATAGTTATTGCAAGGACAGTTGCGAGAATCACGGATGTAGTAAATACAAGTGACCTTTGAGTATTCATCCAATAAGTCAATTTTTCCCCAAGCATTCTAATCTCCTACGGCTCGCCCTTTAAGAGAAATTATTCCCCGAGGCCTAAATTGAATGAAAATAATAATAAAGATGATCATGTAAGTTTGCGCGGCTAAAGTATTTGATGGATTCATCCACTCGATTCCTTTTTGCAAAAAGCCAATCAAAGTGGCGCCTGCCAGAGTTCCCCAGATATTGCCAACACCCCCAACCACAACCGTCATGAAACTCTGCACAATGTAGTCGGTTCCTAATTCTGAGGTCACTTTTGCGTAGAGCCCAATGGCAACACCAGCTATGCCAGCAATACCAGAGCCGAGACCAAACGTGAACATATTTATTCTATCGACATTTACACCCATAGCAGAAGCCATCTTCGGATTTTGGGTTACTGCCCGTGTCTCCAAGCCCAAACGAGTTCTATTAAGGACAAAAAGCAAGAGTCCAAAAAAAACAATACCCAATATAAAAATTGCAATACGAATAGAACTGATCGAAACTATCTCGTTAAAAACTACCGCTCCATCTAGCCACTCCGGCGAAGTAAGAGGGCGAGCCTGGGTACCAAAAATATTTTTGAAAACCTGTTGCAACGCGATACTAATTCCGAAAGTAGCGAGTAGTGTCTCCAAAGGACGGTGATAAAGTTTTCTTATCAGCAGACGTTCCATAAGAACCCCTGCTGTAAAGGTAACTAGAAAAGCCAAAGGAAATGCTAATATCAAAGATAGAGTGTAATCTGTAACGAACAGTTGAACAACATAGCCTGTGTACGCTCCAATCATGATAAATTCACCATGAGCCATATTTATTACGCCCATAACTCCAAATGTAATCGCCAGCCCGATGGCTGCCAAAAAGAAAATAGATGCTAAGCTGACTCCATCTAGAAAAAGATCAACAAACTCTAAGAAGCCTACCTTTCTATTAATTTTTGCAAGTGTTTCTTTAGCAGCTGAAACAACTTCCTTCGAATCGTCATCATAGATACCATAAAAAAAGTGTTTTTCAACAGCTTCTCGTTTTGTATCACCACTAATAGAATGTGGTGCTAAACCTTCGGTGGTAAGTGTTAGGTATGCCTTATTTCTTTTATCTGCCGAGCCGAGTTCCTCTATCCGAAAACCACCAACTCGTCCGTCAATTATATTTTCAACTATAGCATTTCGCTTTTGTTCCTCTGAAATATCAGGAGGCACTAAACCCCTTTTAACTAAAAGTTGATAAGCCTGGTCGATGGTGAGTTCTACACCTCTTCCCATGAAACCACCATCCTTGGCAGTACCATCGGAAGCGACACCAGTGACCCCGGGAATAATTTTTCTGGCTATATTGATTTCCAGCTCATTTAGCGCCTTTTCCGATATAAAAACTGAACTCGTTATTAACGGATTTAACACTGCCCGAGCTTCAACCGATAGGTCCCCGCTTAATTTTCTAATTGCATCTGCTCTGGAGCTAGTTATCGGATCAAATTTTATAATGAGAAATCTATTTAGTCGCTCCAATTTCTGTTTTAGCTCCACGTTTTTCTCATTTTTCAAGGCGGCCGCTACTGGAATTAAATAGCGCCTCTTAAGTTCCCTTCCAATTATCTCAACGCTTTCCTGTCTTTTTTCCAGATCATCACTCATCAACTTATGACCCACTAAGGCGGAGCCAATTATCGCTCTAACTCCACTGTTAGGCTTGACTTGCTTTAATAAGTTTTTTTCTACTGCACCTTCAATTTTTCCGGTTATAGGACTTGTTAAACGGTAGCGATCTCCTTCTTTTTCAACATAAACGAATTCTTGTTTTTGTTTTAAAAACCACAAGTTTTTTGTTTGCCATTTATCTAAAAACTCAATTGCAGCAGAACTGTTGAGCATTTCAAGCTTCTCAATGACCGGGCGAACAGTTTTTGCCGAACTCTTTGAAATCAGGCCGAAATCATTCGTTAATATTTCCTCCAATGAGTTCTCACCAAAACTGAATCCTGGAGCAAATAAAAGAACTATTAAAAGAATCAATCTATTTAGGTTTTTCATTTTTTATAATAAAAGCCGGAGTCGCAAAATTTCACTCCGGCTTTTTATTAACACTGTAATTTTTTTCTTAATAATTCGACTTGATTTGAACACAGGTTTTTGTATCTTTGTTATACATGCCACATTTTAGTGTTTTCCAATCGGAAACCAGCGGCGCAGATTCCGGAAGGAAATCAGTCCATGCATCCCCTGGAACTTCCGTAGTTTGACTTATAATATCAAACTGACCATCAGCTTGAATTTCACCAATTAATACAGGCTTTGACAGATGATGATTTACTAGCATTTCGGCTGTTCCACCAGTAAGATTTGGGAACGTTATTCCGTACATCGCCATCCTTACTTTATCGACATCAGTTGTGCCGGCCTTTTCGACGGCTTTCACCCACATATTGAACCCGATATAATGGGCCTCCATTGGATCATTGGTTACTCTTTTACTACCCATCTTTTTTTTCCACGCTTTAATAAACTGAGTATTCGCCTTGGATTCAGCAGATTGGAAATAATTCCATGCCGCCAAATGACCAACCAAGTTCGATGTGTCTAAACCAGAAAGTTCTTCCTCTCCTACCGAAAAGGCAACGACTGGAATATCGTCCGCCGAGACACCGGCCGCAGCAAGTTCCTTATAGAAGCCAATATTCGCATCACCATTAATGGTCGAAATGACCCCAACCTTCTTACCATCAGCTCCCAAAGCAACTACGTCAGATACAATCTTCGACCAGTCAGAATGTCCGAATGGTGTGTAATTTACAAAAATATCTTTCTCGGGAATTCCTTTATCAATTAGATACTGTTTAAGTATTTTATTCGTGGTCCGTGGATAAACATAATCGGTGCCAAGCAATGCAAACTTTTTTACCCCAAGTTCATCGAGATAATAATCAGTGGCTGGTATTGCTTGTTGATTGGGGGCAGCTCCTGTATAAAAAACATTTTTAGAGCTTTCCTCACCCTCATATTGAACTGGATAAAATAACAAACCATTGAGTTCTTCTATAACCGGTAATACCGATTTCCGTGATACTGAGGTCCAATTTCCAAAAATAACATCTACTTTAGCTACGGTAAGCAATTCTCTTGCTTTTTCTGCAAACAGTGGCCAATCAGATGCTGGATCCACCACTACCGGCTCTAATTTCTTTCCCAATAAGCCCCCTTTTTTATTTTGGTCCTCAATCAACATAAGCATTGTATCCTTCAGAGTAGTCTCTGAAATAGCCATAGTGCCAGATAGTGAGTGCAATATTCCGACCTTAATTGACGAGTGACCATCGGCAAATGACGTACTACTAAAAATAAAACTAAACGCCATAAAAATACCAGATAACCACACATTAGATATTTTTCGTTTCATGTAAGTCTCCATTGAAAAGTTTTGAGTTTGTGCTCGTGGCGGATGATGTGTTTGCACGAATCGTGCCAATCATTAATCAAACCCCTTTGATTAGGAAACCTAGGTATCAAAAAAAATATCGACAAGCATCTACTACTTAAAGTGCACGATATAAGTGCACATATTGAACAGATGCTTAATGTCAGTGCATTGGAAAGTCTGAAATCGCATTATCTTTGCCAAAATCTATCAAAGCCTCTCGCGGGCATTGTTTCTAACCTATTGATCGCTCCAAGGCATCACAACTATAAAAGAGTTAAAATCGAGCATCTCAATCGAGGTAACGATAACAGGCCAATTGAAAGTTCTTTGAAATGAGCAGGATTGAAATAAGATTCCGGATCCGTTATCTCTTATTCTCCAAACTCAAAATTTGGTAAACTTGCCACTGCCTTTTTTAATGATTCACCCCAACCATCAGATATAGTTGAAAAATAACTATTATTTTTTTCTATTCTCAACTGATTACGAATTTCAAATCTATCATTTTCAAAATCGCAATAATCTAGTGGCAAACCGACCGACAGATTGGTCCTAATAGTTGAATCAAAGGAAACTAACAGCAACTTTACAACTTGCTGAAAGTTCATTTCATAGTCTAAAGCTCTAACCAAAATCGGCTTGCCGTACTTCGTTTCCCCTATCTGCAAAAACGGTTCATCCTGAGACGCCTCTATAAAGTTACCCTCTGGATAAACGAGAAAAATTTTAGGCTCCTCGCCTAAAATTTGTCCTCCAAGGATTAAAGTTGCGGAATAAGGATTATTGGACAACTGCTGAGATTTATTCTCATTCGTTTTTATCGCATCGCGCAGAAGATTCCCAACTATGGTGGCTGCACGAAACATGGACCCCGTTCTCAAAATATTAGTTTCAATGTTCTTCTGTTTTGTGCCTTCGTTAATTTTATTCACAACACTTTGTGTTGTTGCAAGGTTTCCCGACGTTAATAATACTATTACTCGATCACCAGGAATTTCCCAATTAAACATTTTCTTATGGTGAGATAAATTATCCACTCCTGCATTTGTTAAAGTGTCTGACATAAAAATCAAACCTTTTTTTAATTTAACACCAACGCAATAAGTCATTACACTCCCTTTTACTTATTGATTTTCATCAACTATTATATCTGTAGACATCGACTCCACAGAGGCACCAATTTTCACTCCCTTTATTGGCGCTACATCAGTGTAATCAAAACCCCTAGCTAGCGAAACATAATTCTGGTTTGGGGCGGTACCATTGGAGATATCAAAGGCCCTCCATCCATAACCCTCGAAAAAAACCTCTCCCCAGGCATGACTAGCCTCCTGCGTTTTCTTATTTCTTAGCTTCAAATAACCACTTACGTACCTAGCTGGCAAACCCAAAGCTCTGGCAATCGATAGCATTATATGCGTATGATCTTGGCAAACCCCTGCTCCGATACTGAACGCCTCCTCTGCCGAAGTGCCGCTGCTGGTGGTATTCTTCTGATAGTGTACCCTAGCACGAATAAATTCACTTACGTCATTCAAGAAGTTTTCCGGTTTACCTTTACGCTTTGAAAATTTGCTTATAATCCGATTTAGATTTTTTCCGGGCTTCGTCAGCAAGGTTGGGATAAGATAACAGTAGACTGGAATTTTTTTATCAACTCGAAGATATTGTTCTCTCTTAATTCCGGTTTCAATCTCGCCTTCAGCAGTAATACTGATCAGTTTGTTCTTGCTTTTAATTAGAGTCACGTGATTACCGAAGTGATCTTTAGTTGCCAGTTGGACCCCCCCTCCATTGACGCTAATACCCCACCTAACAACTTTTTGAGACACATCATCCTGTGGAGTGAGGACTGCCTTATGGATAACCCAAATGGGACCGTGATCATACCGGTACCTAGTCGTGTGTTTAATATATATTTTCATTAATGTTGAATAAATCTAAAATCTTTCTCAATCGCTAAAAATAATTGATTATTCTTTGCGATGTAGCTAGTTGCGCAATGCCGGATATTATCGAAACTATTAAGGTCTGCACTAAACATCTGAGCTCGAATTTGTTTTGATAAACGCAAGCTTTTGTGCAAATTGGAACCTTCCGAAACTATACTTAAAATATTCTTATAAATGCTATCGCTGCAATAAAACAATGACCTTGGCATTCTAGTATCTGATATTAAAAATTTTGCCACCTTTATTGAGGAAATTTGCCCTTTGTTGAGCCAACCATACGAGCTATGCGCTTGCACGAGTTTTAGAACAATTTCCCAAGATTTTTTCTTCATCAGACTATCAAAACAACCGTTAGATATGAATGAACCACCGAGCTTAAATTCTAAGACTCTCGCAGTGTTATCCGCTCTCTCCATGTATGTGCCTAACGAACCAAAATAAAATATTTCGTTTCTCAGTAACGATCCATTAAAAGCTCCTCTGATAAGGGAATTTTTTATTTTAAAATCTGATATTAATCGTGGAATATCCCCCTCTCTAATCCTAGTTTTCTTTATGCTGTTAACGTATAACCAATAATCATTGATAGCTCGCCAAAGGTCTGAGCTTAGCGCAGTACGTGCTATTCGCGCATTCTCTTTTATTTTTTTTAACAAAAATGGCATGGCATTAACACGTTTTTCATCTTTAAGAAATAAGTTCATTATTTTGGTTAAATCTGTCTTTTTAAGTTTCCTAAAATCTTCTAGATTTTGTTCCATCGCCTTGAAAAGAAAATTATGCTCATTATGTAAACCTTCAAAATCTGTTAGTGTAAGCCCGAAAAATGTATCAAGTAATGTCGCTAAGTTCTCACTTCGCTCCACGTATCTGAATAACCAAAAAATAGCGTCTGCATCTCTTCCCAACATTTAGCTCTCCACGATCCATGTGTCCTTAGTACCGCCACCTTGACTGGAATTCACAACTAACGAATCTTTTTTTAAAGCTACTCTTGTCAAACCTCCTGCTGTAACCCTAATTTTATTTTTCGATGCAAGGGCAAACGGTCGCAAATCGATATGCCTAGGTGCGAGACCGCTATTGGTTATTATTTGGCAAGTTGACAGAGCAAGAGTAGGCTGGGCAATATAACGTTCGGGGTATGACAAAACTTTGAGTTTGAACTCTTCTATCTCTTTTTTACTAGCCGCCGGTCCTACTAACATTCCTTTGCCCCCAGAGCCGTGTACCTCCTTAATAACGAGTTTACTTATGTTGCTCAAAACATAATCCAACTCATTTTTAAGGGCACAACGAAAAGTACGAACATTGCGTAAAATAGGATCCTGATCTAGGTAGTATTTTATAATTTTTGGAATAAACGAATAGACAGCCTTATCATCAGCAACTCCAGTCCCGGGAGAGTTTGCAATAGTTATTCCGCCTTCTCTAAATACCTCCATTAAGCCGGGAATACCAAGCAGTGACTCCTGATTGAAGCTCAAGGGATCTAAAAAGAAATCATCGACTCTACGGTAAAGAATATCAATAGGTTTAAGTCCATTTATAGTGCGCATCGTAATTTTTTTTCCGTCAAGAATTAAATCCCCTGCTTGCACCAATTCAGCAGACATTTGATCAGCTAAAAATGCATGCTCAAAATAAGCAGAGTTAAATGTTCCAGGAGTCAATAATGCAACTGTTGGCTCCTTGCTGGTGTGTAATGGAGAATTTTCCAACAAACATTCACTCAAATCTACCGGATAGGAATTAATCTCTTTTATCTTTTGTACTGAAAATAGTTCAGGAAATAAATGCATCATAGTTTCCCGGTTTTCCAGCATATACGACACTCCTGATGGAACCCTTACGTTATCCTCTAGAACGTAAGTATTCGACGCTCCGGTCCTTACAATATCAACACCTGAAATATGTGCATATATATCGTTCGGTATTTTTACTCCAATCATTTGCGGCAAATAAGAAGAATTACGCAATATAAGCTCTGTCGGGATAATTTTATCCCGCAGAATTTTCTGGGAAGAATAAATATCTGTTAAAAATAGATTGATAGCTTGAACTCGTTGTTTAATTCCAATTTCAATTTTTTCCCATTCCCTCGCTGCAATGATTCTGGGTATTACGTCAAACGGAATTAGTCTCTCATCCTCGGATACATCGTCTGACAAATTAAAGCTAATCCCTGATGTTCTAAAAATTTCCTCCACTTTCGCAATTCTTTTCTTTAAAGACGGTTTTCGCTGTTGAAGAAACCAACTATGAAATTTCTTGTAAGTCAACCGTGGCTTACCTTTTTCATTAAAAAACTCATCATAGTAATTTTCTGGGCTCATATTTTTTTGTGCGCACGATCTATGCCATGTATCAATTTACACGACTAACAAGACGGATAAGGGAGTTGTTAAAAAGTAAATTTGTTAATGGCAAAGGAGTTCGATAGTTTTTTGCACCCAGGCGGTGCGCTGTGCAACTTGAAAGTCCTTTTTGGTGCAAAATTCAAAGCTTTTTTCTCAATGTAAATACGAATGGAGGTGCATTTTGGAAATCTAAGCATCCAATACCTTAATCTATGGTGAGTGGCTAACAAAAAAAGCGGCACGTTTACTCTAAAAAACTAATTTAGTGCCCGATATCAGTCACCAAAGTCGATCGTCAGTAACAAGCGATGCTGATCTCCGACAACGGAAGGTGACCGATGCACCAACCCAGCATTGTCGTTTCTATCCCATATTTCACCTTTTAGCAGCGCAACATCTCCTTGGCAAAGTTGCCGGATGTCATTTTGGCTTTTATATAAGCCAATTTGGTTATCGGAAGTCCTCTCACTGACTCCAGATAGTTTTGAACGATTAACTTTATCGTGCGGCAGCCATTCCGTAGCAACACCGTGGTAGGTTGTAACTAACCGACAAGGTACCCTATCAACGTGAAATTTGGGACACATGGGGTAATCAAGCACGGCTAAGCGCAGTCCGACCCTCTCAATTTCAAATAGGCAGCAAAACATTCCCACTAGCTGAGAAATATTTTTGCTCAAATCCAGCCGTGATGTTTCACCCAAAAATTTTCTTATTCTCGAAAGTACATTTTGTGGAGTTACGGTTATACTTATTTGAAATGAGGGATTGGATACTAAAAACCTAGTAACATCCGCTTGAAGCGTATCAGATAATTTACGCTGCCAGACAACAATATTAATTTGCTCAAGATAAATATCAGTAAAAACCTCTGGACTTTTTCCTATGACTGCGCGTCGATATTTTTTTTTCATATCGAAAGACGGATCAAAATATGATCTGCAGTTCAGACTGGCGGAACTCATGCCTGTTCCCATACTGGAAATGGATCCTCTAGCGTCACCCAGTAATTTTTTCCTCGCAATACTTCCTCTTCGCTCAGAAGGCATTGATCAAGCTTTTTCTTGATTACGCTTTGATTCAAACCTTGACCAATAAACACCAGTTCTTGACGCATATCGCCAAAAGGCTCCTTCCACAACTTGTTTATAGACGATAAATATTCAGTATCGGTGGGCCAGTTTTTTTTCGGAACAGATTTCCAGAACATGCCAGCAAAACCATAATGGGCAATACCCCCCGCTTGGTTCCATTGACCAGCAAACTCCGGGCGCGAGGCTAACCAAAAATAACCTTTTGAACGGATCAATTTACCGTATTTATCCGTGCTGTGTAAGAATTCGTGAAATTTTTTTGGATGAAAGGGTCTACGTGCCTCGTAGCTAAAACTACTGATTCCATATTCCTCTGTTTCCGGCAAATGTTCCCCGCGCATCTCCTTTAGCCAACCGGGAGCCTGCTGGGCATGTTCAAAATCAAATAAACCTGTGTTGAGCACCTCATCTATGTTGATATGGCCATGAGAAATCGGAAGTATTTTCGCGCGAGTGTTTAAAGTTTTCAAGATAGCTGTTAAGCGTTCAACATCAGCACTCTTAACCAAGTCGATTTTACTTATAAGAATAACGTCTGCAAATTCCACCTGATCGACTAATAGATCTGCAACACTCCGCTCATCTTCGTCACCCAGTGATTCACCGGTCTCCTGCAATAATTTTGCTTGGTCATAATCCTTTAAAAAATTTACTGCATCGACAACAGTAACCATCGTATCTAGTTTTGCCACCTCCGAAAGTGAAACCCCGTTTTCGTCAGCAAACGTGAAGGTTTCGGCCACCGGCAAAGGCTCAGAAATCCCAGTCGACTCAACAAGCAGGTAATCAAAACGACCCTCTCGTGCCAACTTGGTGACTTCTTCCAAAAGATCCTCACGCAATGTACAGCAAATGCAGCCGTTACTCATTTCAACTAGTTTTTCCTCTTTGCGGTTTAGGACAACATCGTTCTGCACCATTGCAGAGTCAATGTTAATTTCACTCATATCATTAATAATGATGGCAACTCTTTTTCCTTGCCTATTATTTAAAATATGGCTCAGCACGGTAGTCTTTCCTGCACCAAGGAAACCTGAGAGAACGGTGACAGGAAGCCTCTCGATGTTAGTTTGATCCATTCGATATTCCTCTACTCAAGCTAAATGATACATTGTATCATTTGTGTCAAGAGACTTTTCATTCAGGACCAAAAAAACTTCTTAGAGGGATTTGGTGAAATACAAAAATATGACAAAGTTAGACTGAAACACTTAACGCACTAGCGAAAAAAGTGGTTTAATTCATCTAAAAGCTGGTAATTCTAATTTTGCTTGTCGCAAACAATTCTAGCCAGAACATCATTTGAATTGCCATTTGGCTTAATGATGTAAGTACCCTCCCTCCGAGTTCCTTCGTAAATAGTATAACTATTTGAAAAACAATCAATTACAGAGTGGAAGGTGACAGTTTCAGAATCCTCCTTATAAGGAAATTTCCACCTATGCCAAACGCCCCTAAAGTTTTCGTCAAAACCAATCCTAGTGTTGTATTCGGCAATTCGGGTATCATCCCCTTCACCTTCATACTTAAAATACTCAACCCATTGATTGGTCTCGGCCAAAACGCTAAAGTTGAAACTCAAAAAAGATATCAATAAAAGTCTACTCGCCGTCCTCTCCTTCTGAAAGCTATATACTTCCTTCTAATAATACCTCGGGTGGTCTGGAGAAAAAATAGGCACCATTGACCTTTATAATAAAAAAGAGAATAGTGGAGTTTGCTGTTTAGAGATTATTGGAGAGGCTCATGATTACGAAAATGATGATTGGATTACTAGGAATGGTTTTAGCTCCCATGGTGTTAGCTGACACCTCGGATGTCAAGACCTTATCGATAGTGGAAGTCAGCAAGCAAGGGGATCATTGCTCAGATGACCCCAATTGTTTCAACCGGTATCATCCTAAAATAAAGACGGTAGTTTCAGCAAGCACTGGACAATACATAAAGTTTCATACACGAGACGCACTGGACTCAGATCTAAACAATACGTCCGAACCGAAAGATGTTTTGGCGATCGACCTTAATTTAGTACACCCTATGACTGGTCCGGTCTATATAAAAGGGGCTAAAAGTGGCGATGCTTTAGCAGTTACTCTAATTGACATTGAACCTGACCAGTACGGTTATACCACAATCGTTCCAGGCTTTGGTTTTTTGAGGGATCTCTACACGGAGCCTTTTATAGCGAATTGGGAACTGAGCCGGTTAGAGGCGACATCAGCCCAAATCCCTGGGGTTAAAATCCCATTTAGAGGATTCATGGGTTCGGTTGGGGTATTGCCGGGAGAAAATGAAATTGATGCTTGGCTTGCCAGGGAAACCAAGTTGGCTGAAGCAGGCGGGATTGCATTGCCACCGCAACCCGTAGGCGCACTACCCACTGCAGTTTGTGGACCAGAGGGAACTCACAAGAACGAGTGTTTGCGCACAATTCCCCCTAGGGAAAATGGCGGTAATATGGATATTAAACAAATGGTTGTTGGCACTACTTTGCTGCTTCCCTGCTACATTGATGGATGCGGTTTATTTGTGGGAGATGTTCACTACGCGCAAGGCGATGGAGAGGTCGCCGGGACCGCGATTGAAACTGGAGCTATAGTTACGGTTCGGACCGAGATTCGTCCCAATGGTGCAAAGCTAATGAGCAACGGACCGCATTTTGAGGGCGGCTCACAGTTAAAGCAGCTAGAACCTGATAGGTTTCACGCAACGATTGGTTATCCGATTAAAAAAGAAGGAGAGGTGCCTCCTTATCATACATATCTGGATAGTAAAAAATTGGCACCCCTGAGTGCGTTATCAGAGGATCTCACAATAGCTGCGAGAAGCTCATTAATTGAAATGATTAATTGGTTGGTTAATGTAAAGGGTTTCAACAAGCAGCAGGCATATGTAATCACCAGTGTTGCCTGTGATCTAAGAATCGGCAATCTGGTTGACCTTCCAAACTATTCCGTGTCAACAATTTGTCCTCTTGAAATTTTCGATCCCTGACAAAAAATGGTGCAAAAGAAATTAGTAAGGACGATAAAATAAAAACAGCTCGATTTATGCCTTCAATAAAAAGACGGACGTTTTTAGTGTTTACATTGTTTATGGGATTGCCGTGTATCAGTCTAGGCCATACTCCGTATCGTCAATGGAAAGTGCTTAGGCAAAGATTTCTTTTGATACATTCAACAAGGACAAATCCTCTTGGTGATGCTATAGCTGATAAATTAGCGGCTATCTTGCAGGATGCACTACCGAAAGCAAATGCTCGCGTAGCGCGGGCCAGGCACGAACAGCGGGCTGCTAGTCTCTTAACTACTGGGCAAGCCGTTCTTTTAGTCATGAAAAAAGACGATGCTAAGAACTTATTTACAGGGACAGGAAACTTCAGGGGCTATGATGGGAAACAGGTCAGAGTTCTGCTAATGATAGGAGGAGGAGAACAACTGCTGCTAACCACAGAGAGCTTTTCGCCAATTCATGTTCGACTTATTGCAGAGGCCTTCGATCATCATTCAAGTGGTTTGAAAATCAAGGCCCCCGATGAGCGTTTGACAGGAATTCCGGGACATCGGGCAGCTGCGCAGTATTTTTTGCGAAATTCTGAATAGATAGGCATTGTTTGAATTTTAAAAACATTCTAGCCAGATTTTTTTGAAAATAATCCTGTCACTGGACGTTAAGGGAAACCTAGCGAACCTCGGATGCGCCTTGCATGCCTGTATATTTCGTCATTAATTTATTCTTTGCAGACGGCATTACGTAATTTATCTTCTTGCGAGTTTGATTTGATAATATTCTCTTGACCCCTTTTCCCCGCCCAGTTTTTGCTAGCCCAGT
>MDTB01135884.1_pt1 | contig 26560 bp, 32 predicted proteins | sample 811161 | NCBI WGS metagenome assembly MDTB01 (sample SAMN05326650, study PRJNA326480) | marine metagenome | isolation source: seawater | place: Mediterranean Sea | collected 2009 | reverse complement strand
CATAGCTTTAATAATATCTATATTTTGAATATTCTTTTTTAATTTACCTTTTATTAAACTTACATAGTGAAAAAGATCTTTATATTCCTCTACATTTTTTTGTTTAGATAATTTTACCGAGCCAGGTTTGCATATTCTAGATAGATCATTTCTTTCCATATCAACAATCATATTATGTTCTTTTGTTTCTTTAATATTTTTTCTAAAATATTTAAGTGCCTTTATCTTATTTAAAGATTTGGTTTTTTTAACTGTTCCGGCTATAGGCTTTGTAAATATATTGAGACCCTTTTTAGTTATTAAGTTTTCTGGTGAACAGCTTATAATTGAATAATTCTTATCTCTAATCATGAATGCTTCTGGTGCTAAATTAGTTTTTGATAATTTCGAAAAAAAGCTTAAAGGGTCTATCTTTGATTTTGTTTTATATTTGGTGCAAATTTTAATTTGATATGTTTCTCCACTTTTAATTTTTTTTTTAAATTTATTAAAAATTTTAGTGTAAGAGTTCTTATTTATATTTATTTTAAAAGTACTGTTTTTGTATTTATTTTTATTTTCATACTTAAAATTATTACTTAAACTGATCTTCTTTTCAGGTTTATAGAAAATTCCTTTTGGAAATTTGATACTTTTTTGTTTTGGAATTTTAATACCGATTAGGTTGTTTAGTATTTCATAACCAAAGAAACCTATATATAAATTGGTATTTCCAGGTATGCTTTTGTGTTTTTTATTTAAAAAACCACCAATATTATTATTGTTAAGAATAATTTTTTTAGAAAAATTTGTATATAAATCAAACCCTTTTTTTGATTTATAAATTATGTAAGATTTTCCTGAATTGTGTATATCCGATAGTTGATCTTTTTTACTCAATTTATTCTGTTTTTAATCTTAAAACTGTTTCTTCCTTAATTGGTAAGTGTATTATTGCTGCGAAAACAGATAAAGCAATTGCTAAATACCACGCATAATCATAAGAACCATATAAATCATGAAATAAGCCTCCTAGATAAGCACCAAAAAAAGATCCTATTTGGTGGCTTAGAAAAACAATACCATATAAAAGACCTAAATATTTTGTACCAAATAAATGTGCCACTATCCCACTTGTGGCAGGGACAGTTGAAAGCCATAAAAAACCAAAACTAGCTCCGAACAAGAATGCACTCAAATTACTTGCCGGAGTAAATATAAAAAGGATAATTGAAATGCCTCTTAAAAAATAAATTCCACTAAGAATAATTTTTTTACTCATTTTAGTTGAAAGATAGCCACTCAATAATGAACCAAATATATTAAATAGGCCAATTAAAGATAAAATTGCAGCTGCAGTCCAATCCTCTAAACCTCTATCTAATACATATTTTGGAACATGAGTTCCAACCAAGGTAATGTGAAAACCACAAACAAAAAATCCTGATACAAGTAAAATATAACTCTTTGTTTTAAAAGCCTCTGTCAGTGCTTCTTTAAATGTTTGATTTGATATTTTTTCAACACTTTCCGCTTTGGATGGAGATCTTACAAAATAAGCTGCAACTAATCCCGTTATTAAAAATAAAGAAAAAATGTATAAAGTATAATTCCAACCAAACTCTCGTAAAGAATAATTGGTAAAAATTGGAGATAAAAAATAACCAAAAGATCCAATTGCTGTAACAATACTCATTGCTATTGTTCTTGTAGATAAAGGAAAATGTTTGCCAACAACTGACATGGGGATACTTATGGCAGTCCCACCTAAACCAATCCCTATTAATAAGCCCATATGAATTTGAAAAAAAATTCCTGTATTCGGACCTGTATATAAAAAATAGATACCTAAAGTATAAAATATAAATGCTGAAATAATAGCTACATGACCACCATAACGATCAGCTATGGCTCCAAAAATAGGACCTGTCATACCCCACATTAACATTTGAATTCCTATTGCAAATCCAAATGCAGTATTACTGATGTTTAAACTTTCATTAAAATCAATAAAAAATAATCCAAAAACTTGTCTAACTCCAAGAGAAATCAAAACAACAAAACATGCGGCAAACAAAGTAGTGATTGCTGTTTTAGAATGAAAAAACTTTTCAGATATCATTTTAAATATCCTAATGCTTGTTTAATATCTGCAATTAAGTCATTTGGATCTTCAAGACCTATGTGTAATCTTACAAGATGTTCATCTTTTGCTAAATTCATATATTTTCTTTTTCCTGTTTCTCTAAACTCCTGATGTAACGCTAAACTTTCAAATCCTCCCCAGCTATAACCATAACCAAATAGTTTAAGAGAATTTACAAACTTTCTTACTGAATTTATATTTTTAGCTTTAATCTTTAATCCCATCAAACCTGAGGCACCTGAATAATATTTTTTCCACATTCTAAAATTATATGAGTCTTTTTTGTAAGGATAAAGTAATTTAAACTTTTTATTTTTAGACAAAAAAGCTGCTACTTTTTTAGCGTTTTCTCTATGTCTATCTAATCTAACATCTAAAGTTCTCAAACCTCTTGTAATTAAGTAAGCATCATCAGGTCCTAATCTTAAACCAGTAATTCTTTCTGCATCTTTGACTTTAGGAAAAACTTTTTTATTAACCGCTAAACTTCCACCCATAACATCAGAATGACCTGAATAATATTTTGTAGCGGATACTATTGCCATATCAAAACCAAGTTTAATAGGTTTTAAAAAATACGGAGTTCCCCATGTATTATCAATAGCGGTATAAATTTTTTTCTTTTTTGCAATTGATATTATTTTTCCAAGATCTTGAAAATCAAAAGTATTGCTTCCTGGATTTTCAACAAAAATAAGTTTTGTTTTGTTAGTAATATTGTTTTGTAATGTTTTTAAATCACTTGGATTATAAAAAATAGTTTTAATGTTAAATTTTTTTAAATAATTTTCAGTCAATAATCTTGTAGGACTGTATACTGGATCTGCAACTATTATTTCATCCCCAGGTCTAACGACACTAAAAATTGCTAAAAAAACTGAACCAAAACCTGTCGGAGTTGTAAACACATGATAGCTTTCTTCTAACTTTGTAAGTATTTTTTGTAATATGTGGGTAGTTGAAGTTCCTTGTCTGCCATAATCATAATGACCTCCTGTAGGATTTTTCTGAGCTTTGGCCTGTGTCTTTCTAATGTGTTGCATAGACTTAAATATTATTGTTGAAGCTCTGACAACTGGAGGATTTACTGACTGATTATGAAAATCTTTAGCAGTATGTTTTAAAAATGTTTTAAAAGATTTAACCATAAAAAAATTGATATGCAGAACGGACAATGCTATATCCATATAGAAAATTCAATAAATTAATGAAAAGGATTTAATGAGTTACCCAAAGAAACATAGAGGCCGAAGAAAAATGGGCTCTAAAAAAAGAAGAGCAAGAAAAAAGAACAAGAAAAAATAAGCTATTCCTTTATCCAGCCACCACCTAGAACTTTATAACCTAAAGTATCTTTACTATAGAATACACATGCCTGCCCAGGAGAAATACCATCTTCTGTAAGTTTAAGATCAACACTAGCACTATTTTGATTATCCAAGTTTACCTTTGCATCTAGCAATTTACCTGTTGATCTAACTTTTACTAAAACATTAGATTCAAACTCTTTTTTATCCACAAGTAGGTTTATGTTTCTTAACATGATATTTTTTTTTCCTAGATTTTCTTTAGGTCCAACTATTATTTCATTTTTCTCAGAATTTATCTTTAAAACATATAAAGCTTCTTTATCAGAAACCTTGATCCCTTTTCTTTGACCAATAGTAAAGTTTATAATTCCATCATGAACTCCGATGATCTTACCATCTAGATTTTTTATGTTACCTTTTTGAAATGAGTCAGGTCTAAACTTTTGAATTACAGATGCATAATCACCATTAGGAACAAAACAAATATCTTGGCTATCTGGTTTGTCTGCTACATTTAATTGTAATTTTTTTGCTATGTCTCTGGTCTCGTTTTTCAACAAGCCTCCTAAAGGAAATCTTAAATAATTTAGTTGTTCTCTCGTTGTACTAAATAGAAAATAACTTTGATCTCGATTTTCATCTATAGCTCTGTACATATTGGTCTCATGCTTTGATGTTATACTTTTTACATAATGACCAGTTACTAAAGCATCAGCTTTTAATTCCTTTGAAACTTCAAATAAATCTTTAAATTTAACTGTTTGATTACATTGAACACATGGTATTGGAGTTTCACCTTTTAAATAACTTTCAACAAAATTATCTATTACTCCTTGTTTAAACTTATTTTGGTAATATAAAATTTTATGTTCAATATCTAATTTATGTGCAACTCTTTTTGCATCCATAATATCTTGTCCTGAACAGCATTGTTTAGACTCAGCAACTTCTTTGCCATCGTCGTAAAGTTTAAGTGTTATACCTATAACTTTATAACCTTCTTTTTTCATCATACCTGCAACTGTTGAAGAATCTACTCCACCTGACATCGCTACGACAACAGTGGTATCTGATGGTTTTTTATTAATTCCTATCGAATTTATTTCATTATTCATTTTCTGGTATTTATACTTATTTCTAATATAAGTTAAATTAAATGATTTTAGATTATGAGCCAGGTGACAAAGTGAAAAATCCATTAAATAAAGAATGGGGAATTGGTCAAGTACAGTCAATTATTGATGAAAAAGTTACAGTCAATTTTGAAAATGTTGGAAAAAAAGTAATTAATGCAAAAAACGTAGAGTTAATAAAAATCTATGAATAAATTTGATACTAAAAAAATTGTAGAAGATTTAATTGATACTTTTTTACATGCAGGAAAGATATCTTTAGAGCTAAGAGAAAAAGGATTAATTAAAGAAATTAAATCTGACAACACGCCAGTAAGTAATGGTGATATTGAGGTTAATAAAATTATAATCGATAAAATAAAAGAAGTTACGCCAGAACTACCCATTGTTTCTGAAGAAACCTCAGATAATAAGTCAGGAAAAAATCTTAAAGATTTTTGGTTAGTAGACCCAATAGATGGTACCTATGATTATATAAATAATCTTGAAGAGTTTACGATCAATGCTGGATTAATAATTAATAATCAACCAGCTGCAGGACTAATTTATGCTCCATCTAAGAAAAGAATGTTTTACTCCTATGAACAAAATTCTTCCTATGAATTAACAAATAACAAAACAATCAAATTAGATTGTTCAAAAAACTTTGATAAAAAAGATATTAAGTTTGTAGCATATTCAAATAATATAAAACCTGAAATTAAAAAAATTCATGAACAATTGAATGTAAAAAAATGTGTAAAGATGAAAAGCTCACTAAAGTTTTGTGTAATTGCAGCTGGTGAATATGATGGTTATGTTGCAGATCCAAGAGCTTATGAATGGGATATTGCAGCAGGACATGCAATTTTGAAACACGCCGGAGGAAAAGTGACCGATCTAAATGGTTATGAAATTAAATATGGAAAAAAAGATTTTAGAAATCCAGGATTAATTTTGAAAAGTAAAAATATTTTATAATGGATGAACAAATTAGAATAATTTTAATTATCATTGTTTCAGTATCTATATTTGGACTACTTATTTTTGTATATGTTAAAAATTATATAAAAAATAAAATTGATTTTATGGTTGAAGAAGAGAAGAAAAAAAAATTAAAGTAGTTTAATAATCTTCAAGAAATCATCTTTTTGTAATTCCATTACTTTTTTTGATGTTTCAAAATCAAAGCCGTTTCTAGCTAACAAGGATATATCTTTTTTATAAAATAAAGAACGATTGTCTTCGACTCTTGCAGGACCTATTTTTTTCTTTTTGCATATTTTTATTGCTGAAAAAAAATCTTGATCAGAATTATCTTCATTTATTTTGTTCACTGTATCTTTAATAAATTGATCTTTAATGCCTTTTCCAATTAGATAATTTCTAATTTTGTTAATAGAATTACCCCTTTGAATCATGCTTTTTGCTTTACTTTCAGAGTAAAATTTATCATTTATAAAATTACTTTTTTCTAAATCAGATAGAACTACATCGATTAAATTAACAACATCATTTTTTTTTATATTTGGCACTGAGGATTTGATATATTTTTTTAATAAATAAGTTCTAAGCTGTTGTTTTGAGGGAGCATATTTTTCTGTATAAGCTAAAGCGAAATTTCTCATTTCATCTACAGTCGCACTCAAAGTTTTTTTCTTATTTCTTATAGGAATCATTGTAAGATCTAATATAATATAAATCAAAATGATCGAACAAATTTATGCTTTTTTTACGATAGAAATTCTCTACTTTTGGGTGAATTTAGGAGTATTGCCATTTTGGTTAATATTAATTTTTTTTCCTTCATCTAATTTAAGTAAGTATTTTGTAACTTCAATTTTTCCAATAATATTACTTGGAGGCTCTTACATATTTGCACTTTACAAGTCCTATTTAAATTCTTACGATTTTCTAACTAATTTTGAACTTTATTTAAATATCTCATATTTATCAAACTTATTTTCAAATGATTTTTTTTTAATGTTGTTTTGGATACATTTTGTTTCAATAAATTTGTTTGTAGGAGGATGGATGGTAAAAGACTCTCAAAAATTTTCTATAAATAAAATCCTAATAACATTTCCATTAGTCATTACTTACTTGATCGGTCCGCTGGGAATTTTTATTTATTGGTTAATAAGAATATTCTATGCGAAAAGTATAAATTTATATGAGTAAATTAATTGATTTCTATTTTGATTTCATAAGCCCATATTCATATTTAGCACATAAAAAAATAATCAATTTAAATCAAAGACATTATTTTAATTATAAAGCTATTCTATTGGGTGGCTTACATAATCTAGGTGGCATAACTGCTCCAGCCTTTAATGAAAGAAAAATGAAAAACATGAAAAATGATTGTATTTTAATAGCAGAAAAAAATAAAATACCTTTTATATGGAATGAGAAATTTCCAATTAATTCTTTGGAACTAATGAGAGGTTTTATTTTTATTGAGGATATTAAAAAAGATAAATTTTTAGATAAATGCTTTGATGCATATTGGAAAAATAATATTGATATTTCATTAGAGGAAAATATTAAAAAAATTTTAACTAATTGTGAAATTGATGTAGATTTTTTCAATATTGGTATCAAAAAGCAAGAAACTAAAGAAAAATTAAAAAACTTAACTAGTTTAGCTTTTGAAAAAGATATCTTTGGTGCACCAACATTTGTGGTTAATAACAAAATTTTTTGGGGTCAAGATCGTTTAGATTATGCTTTAGAAGAATTTAACTCTTAAATAATTTTAAATTTACTTTGTTTAATTGCTCCAAAGCCACCATCAATATGAGATACTTTTTTAAAACCCATATCATTCAAAGTCTTTGCCGCTAAAGCTGATCTTAATCCACCAGCACAAAACAAAACCATCTCTTTATCCATGTTTAATTTTCCTTCTTTAAAGTATGGACTATCTGGATCTAACCAAAATTCTAACATGCCTCTTGGTATATGATTTGCACCTTCAACTTGTCCTTCTTTTTGAAGTTCTCTAATATCTCTTATGTCAATTAAGTTACATTTTTTTTCATTGAACATTTTTAATGCATCATCAGCATTAATTGTTTTTATATCTTTAAGAGCCTCTGAAACCAACGTTTGTGCTGACTTAATTTTCATTTAATGATTAATATAAAAATTATATAAAATTACAATTTAAATATGCTTCCATTATTTTTAAAACCATACAATGTTGAAATTAATGATTTGATCAGAATTGGTCCAAATTCTGATGGTGGTTATGTAATTCATAAAGATTCTATTAATTTAACAAAAAAAATTATCACATGTGGTTTGTATGATGATTGGAAATTTGAGAAAAATTTTAAAAAACTTAACAAAAATTGTTCTATTGATGCTTATGATCACACAATTGATAAAAGCTTTTGGGTAAAAAGATTTAAGAAAGATATAATTCACTTTTTTATATTCAAAAAACTTAGATTAAGTAAAATCATTAAAATTTTTGATTATTTGGACTATAAAAGATTTTTTACTAATGATAACAAACATTTTCTTAAAAAAGTTGTTAAAAATTCAAAAATGGAAAATGAAATATCTATGTCAAACATACTCACTGATGTAGATGATTTATTCTTAAAAGTAGATATAGAAGGTTATGAATATGACATCTTAGAAGATATCACTAAGAAATCTGAAAAAATTATTTCATTAATAATAGAGTTTCATAATTTAGATAAAAATCTAAATAAAATTGAAAATTTTATTAGTAAAAGCAAGTCTCTTAAATTAATTCATATTCATGGGAATAATTTTAAAGGAACTGACTTAAATGGAAACCCTAATGATATAGAATTAACTTTTGTAAATAGTGAAAAAATTAATGTTCCAGATGAAAAGACGGAAAGAAAATATCCTATTATTGGATTAGATTATAAAAATTTAAAAAGAAAAGATGATATTAATTTAAAATTTTATGAATAAAAAAATTTGTATTGTTTATACTCATCATAAACTTGGTGATCTGATTTGGCAGTTACCTTATATAAAAGCAATAAGTGAACATCATAATGAAAAAATTGATTTGATTGTTAGAAAAAAAACACAAGCACGAAATATTTTTAAAGATACCGATTATATCAACAAAATTTTTTATAACGACTTTCGTAAAGGAATAAACTACTGGATAGATGTATTTAAGCTTATGAAAATTTATTACCAAAATAAATATGACTATGTTTATATTCTTGACAAAGTAAATAAACCAGCAATTGCTGCAAAACTAATAGGTATTAAAAATATAATTGGACCAGGTATAGGTAATCAAAAAAAGTGGCTTACAGTTAAAACTTTTTTAAATAACGAAGACTGGAAAAAAACTTATTCAGAACAATCTCAAAAATTTTTAAAAATTAATTCAATACAATTAAATAACCCATATCCTGAAATAAAAATTGATACATCAAATTTTAAAGAAACAAATCAAGATTTATTAATTAAAGGAAAAAAAATTGCTTTTGGAATAGATTCTTTTGAAGATTACAAAATATGGCATGAAGAAAATTTTGTTGAATTGGCAAATTTACTTTATGAAAAAAAAATATTTGACCATATTTATTTAATTTGTGGACCTGAAAAATCATACTTAGCTGACAACATCAAAAAGTTATCCAAAAAAAATTACTTTATCGATTGTTGTCAAAAAGATTTAACAGGTATTATCTTAGCTTTAAAAAATTCTCATTTTTTTGTGGGAAACAATTCAGGTCCGCTCAATCTTGCGGCTGCTTTAAATGTTAAAAGCTTTGGTTTAATTGCAAATGATCCTATAAATGAGTTAAAATTTAGTAAAATAAATATTTTAAGACCAGATAATCTTCCTGATAATTATAGATTGAGAGATAGAGATGGTATGAAAAAATTAACACCCAAAAAAGTTTTTCAGGATATCGTAAATGAAATTAAAATATGAAAGCACCAATATTTAAATCAATATCTACCAATAAAAATGATTTTGATCTAAAAAATTTTTCTGGAAAATATATTGTGCTTTATTTCTATCCTAAAGATGACACTCCTGGATGCACAATAGAAACTAATGATTTTAATAAATTATTACCTCAATTTAAGAAAATTAATTGTCAAATTTTTGGTATTTCCAAAGATAGTCTTGACAGTCACAAAAAATTTAAAAAAAAATACGGTATTAAATTTGATTTACTATCTGATGAAAACAAGGAAATCATAAGAAAATATAAAGTATGGGGTAAAAAGCAATTTATGGGTCGTGAATTTATGGGTCTTATAAGGTCTACTTTTCTGATTGATAAAAAAGGCAAAATTATAAAAATTTGGAAAAATGTAAAAGTTAAAGATCATGCAAAAGAGGTGTTGGAAACATTAAAAGATCTTACTAAATAAAAAACCCTCTTGAGGAAAAAGAGGGTTTTTTTATTGTTAACTAACTTTAGAGAGCGATAATGTTATTTAGGGGCTCTCCGATGAGTAATTCGGATACACAGAGAGCGAAGAGCCCCTTATTGCATGCAATTAGTCTCTTATTGCGTAAGCAATCACACCAGTTTCAGTGACATCAGTTCCTTTAGTTTCAGCTTCTTTACTTAACCGTAGGCCAATAGTTGCTTTAATAGCGCTAAATACTATGTAAGCGACTATAAATACAAATATGTTTACTGATAACACGCCAATTAACTGAGTACTAAAATTTGCACCAGAATTTGTAGCTGGAACAATTAATGTTCCCCAAATTCCCGCAAACAAGTGTGCTGGTATCGCACCTACTACATCATCAATTTTTAATGAGAATAGTAGCTTCGTACCATAAACTACAATTAGACCACCTACGGCACCGATTAAAATAGCTGCAAAAGGTGACGGAGCTAATGGTTCTGCAGTTACTGCAACTAATCCACCAATACATCCATTTAACATTTGGACAACATCTGTTTTACCAAAATGTAATCTTGTGATTATAGCTGCACCAATTACTCCACCTGCGCCTGCTAAAAATGTATTCATGAAAATAGTTGATACAGCAATAGCATCAACAGCAGTTCCCATAGCTAATTGCGAACCACCATTAAAACCAAACCAACCTAGCCATAAAATAAATACACCAATTGTTACTAACGGGATTGATGAAGCTGCGAATGGCTTAAGGGGTGCTGGAGCACCAGATTTTGTAAATCTTCCAAGTCTTGGACCAATAATCATTGCACCAGCTAAAGCTGCTACACCACCAGTTGAGTGTACTAGAGTTGAACCAGCAAAATCAGAAAAACCTGCTTCTGCTAACCAGCCTCCACCCCACTGCCAACCCATTACGATTGGATAAATAATTCCTGATAAAACTGCAGCGAATACGAAGAATGGCCATAATTTTATTCTTTCAGCCATTGTTCCAGAGACAATAGAAACTGTAGTCGCACAAAAAACCATCTGGAAATACCAGTCTGAACCATCTGAGTAACCTGTGTCTACTGCACTTGCGTCTGACCATGGTATAAATTTACCGATATAACCTCCTTCTGGTATACCGTAGGCTAAATTATAACCCACAAGCCAAAACATAATTCCAGCAATTGAAAATAAACCTATATTTTTTGCGCAGATAACGGATACACTTTTTGATGTAACCATTCCTGACTCCAACATTGCAAATCCTGCAGCCATAAACATAACTAAGAATCCACAAATTAAGAAAAGTAGAGTATTAAATATAAACCCTACTTCAGCAGAAACAGTTGTCTCTGCCATACCTGCACTACTCATGTTCAACAAAAAAATTAAACTAATAAGTGGTGCACTTATTTTTTTTATTATTTTAGTCATAAGACCTCCCTGTTTAAAAGAAGGTTTATATTTGCTAAAATTTTTAAAACTAACGCTGATTAGGAAAATTGGCTATGCATTTTTTGCATATAGAAACAGCCTTAACACTATATAAGAGTATTAAGGCTGTAAAAAGTTTATTATTTATTAAATACTTCTTTTAAAGCTTTTGCAGGTAAGAATTTAACCTTTTGAGATGCAGCAATTTGAATTTGCTCACCTGTTCTAGGATTTCTTCCAACTCTAGCTTTTCTCTTAGCCACTTTATATGTACCAAATCCTGCAATTTTGACTGAATCATCAGCTTTTAGTGCATCTAAAATAGTGTTGGTAATTGTGTCAAAAGTTCTTTCAGCATCAGCTTTGCTTAAGTTTAAAGCCCCTGAAAGCTTGACAACTAATTGTTTTTTATTCATTTTAGCTCCGGTTTATTAGATTATTTACTATTTTTATCAAAAACATTGATAAATCAAGACTTATTTTAGTGTCTTTCAAAAAGTTATACACAACATATGGTAAATTCATTAAAAAAACCTCTAATTTACTCACTTTTTACTCATTAATAATAATGATTTATCTAAATAATCCGAGATCTTTTAGGTCGTTAAAAGTTGTGAAAAACATCAATGTTAACAATAAAAACATGCCGATTCGAAAAAAACCTTCTTGAGTTTTTTGAGATAATGGACGCCCTAAAACTTTTTCAAAAGCATAAAACATTAAATGTCCTCCGTCTAACATTGGTATTGGGAATAAATTAACCAATCCAAGACTTATGGAAATATAAGCCATCATACTTATAAAGGCTATAACTCCGAACTCAGCAACTTGGCCTGATATTTTTGCTATTCTAATCGGTCCACCTAATTGAGAGGTGTCAGCTTTTCCAAGTATCATTCCACCAATGTATTTTAATGAAGAAATGCTCACGTAATACACTTCATGTGCAGCGTGGTAAATAGCTTGTGCTGGCCCTAATTTAACATGGTTTATTTCATTATTATAAGCACCTAGTTTAATTCCAACCATTCTCTTGTTTATTTTGTTTCCTAGATTGTCTTCGCCAGGGACTATGTTTGGTTTTATCTTTAATATAATTTCATCATAAGAACGTTTAACTTTAAAATCTATAATCTCATCTGTGGACATAGTTATATATTTCGATACATCCATAATGCTTTTGACTTCATTTCCATCAATTCCTAAAATTATATCATTTTGTTTTAGTCCACCTATCATAGCTGGACTATCTGTTTGAACTTCATTGATTACTGCTGGAGTAAAATCTTTCCCAATAAAAGTGTAAATTGAAAAGAAAATAACTAAAGCTAAAATAAAATTTGCCAAAGGACCACCAAAAACAATTAAAACTCTTTGATATAAAGGTTTAAGAACAAATAACTTTTCTTTATCTTCTTCATTATATTTTTGAATAATCTTTTCTTGATCAGCCTGAGAAAATACATTTCTATCTCCAAAGAATTTTACATATCCTCCTAATGGAATCCAACATATTTTCCATCTTGTACCAGATCTATCATTCCATCCAAAAATCTCTTGACCAAACCCAATTGAAAAATCGGTTACACCAACACCATATTTTTTTGCAAAATAATAATGTCCATACTCATGAACAAAAACTACTATTAATATAAGTATTATAAAGGGTATTAAATAACTAAGCATTTAGATTGATTGTTTTTTTATTAAATCATTTATATGATCTATCATTATTTTTGAAGAACGCATTGAAGGATAAATTTCCATTGCATTTTTATAACTTTGAATTGCTTTCTCATATTTTTTTAGTTTTATATTAACTAAACCTTGGCCAGCTAAAGCACCAAAATGTCTTTTTTCAAGTTTAAGTACTTGATCAATATCTTTTTGTGATTTTTCAAACTCTCCAATCATATAAAAAACCGTTGCTCTTTTATTCCATGCTTCAGCCCAGTTTGGATCAATTTCGATTACTTGAGTAAAAATTTCAATAGCCTTCGACAATTCATTGTTATTAACAAGATCTGAACCAATTGATAATAAAGAAGTTAAATTATTATCACTCGGATGAGTGCTCCAAATTTTCCAAATTTTTTGCTCAGTTTGAGATGAAAGATTTGTATTATTAATTTTCAAATCATTAAACAATCTATCCAAAGTTTTCATTCTGTCGTCAGCAAATAAATTATTTATATTAAAAAAAAATTAAAATAATACTAACAAAAATTTTTTTCATATTTAAAAATATTTTTTTATTTTACCATTTAAAGAGATTAAATTAAATTCAGTTTTTAGTTTTGGCATTCTAATTTTGATAATCTTTTGGAGTTTTTTGAAAGATGTTTTATGTATAATTGTCTCATCTAAATTACTTAGAGTTTTTTTATTGCTTGAAATTTTTGCAGCTCCGCAGTCTTTATGATTAATCACAATTAATTTCTCAATTTTATGTAATTTAATTGAGGTAATTAAGTTATCAAAAAAAGTTGAGTGCCATTTCTTAAATTTTTTGTTTGTCACGCCAATAGCTGCGCCTGCAATTGTAAAGGCACTAAACTTACCTAAAAGTTTTTTCTTTTTAAGATAGTTATAAACTAATGGCTGAAATCTTGGATCAATACAAGACAAAACCATCGCTTTAAATTTTTTTTTCACTTAAACGAATCTATTTTTTTGTAACTATATATTCAAAATTCTGCGTTGTATCGTTTACTTGGATTAATTTTGCACCATTACTTGTATGAAATCTTGTGGCCATATCAGTCAGAGGAGAAAGGGTTATTAATCTATCAAGATGATTTGATTTTTTAATTTTTTTAAAAACCTCATTGACTATTAATTTACCTCCACCTTTTTTTTTCGACCAAACTGTATAAGCAATAGCTATTTGTCCTACATTTTGATCTCTTTGTGCACTTTGTAAAAAAGCATCATGACTAAACTTTCCAAGTTCATTAACATTCTTTGGAATTTGATTTGTGTAGGCAAAACACATAACAGCATGTATTTCTCCCATATATTTAACACCATAAATTTTTCTTCCATAGCTCCTTCTAAAAACATTATCTAATTCTGGTCTAACTGGATCTTCATTAGTATTACACTCATTAAGCTCAACTAGTTTTGCTCCCTTAATCCAGTCAAAGAAGTTGTCAATATTTTTATTTATTATTTGCTTATTTTTTCTTAAACGTGCTTTAATTCTTGGCCTTAATTTTTTTTTTAATTTCATTTATTTAAAGACTCCAAAAGTTTAGCTCCTAATGGACTGATTGGTTTTTGAAATATTATTTCCTTTCCAGTTTTTTCTTTAACTAATTTTAGCAAACTTTTTGCAACACCCTTTTTTCTAAATATTGGATTTACAAAAATATATTCTATCTCTCCAATTTTGTTGAAACGTACAAATCCTATTGTTGTATTTGAATTTTTAAATGTAAATACATCTTCTGTTTTTATTAATTCATAATCAAAATTAAAATTTATCATTTAATTAAAAATATAATAATATCAAAATTATTCCTAAAACTAAAATTACTAAAGTTGTTCCTATATAATTAATTTTAATTTTAAATTTTTTATAAAGTATTTCATTTATTTTTTCCCAAAACAAAACTATGGAAAATATCAATATAGCTGGAATAATAAATTTAATCATTTAAGTATTATTTTTTGTCACCAACGTAAACAGAAACACCTCTTGTGTTAATATCTACGTCAAATTTCTTGTGTAATGGGGGAAATGCTCTTTGTGAACAATCTAATCTATCGCAGGTTCTACATGACACACCAATTGGAATTTCAGATGATTTATCATTCACATTTACATTTTCTGTATATACAAAATCCTTTGCAAATTTAGCCTCACAACCTAAACCAATTGATAAGATACTTTTTGATTGACCAAATCTACCAATACCTTTTTCAACTGTTCTTGCGATGCAAACATATTTTTCTCCATTGGTCATTTTACTAACAGCGGCTTGAATAACACCAGGTCTGGTAAAGGCTGAATAGACATTCCATCTTGGGCATGCTCCACCATATCTAGGTATTTCAATTCCTGATAATGAAAATCTTTTTGATATGTTTCCTGCCATATCTACTCTTAAAAAATGAAAAGGAATTCCTGGTAATTTTGGATCTTGTAAACAAGTAACTCTATGAGCCACTTGTTCAAAAGATGTTGCAAAAGTATTTTGCAATAACTCTAAATCATATTTGAGTTTTTTACACTCTGAGTGAAATAATTTATAAGGCATTAAAATTGCTGCACCACAATAATTAAGTAAAGCAACTTTCGTAAGCTTTTTTGACTCCTCTGATGGAAATATAAATTTAGATAAGTATCCTTCAATTTCTTTATCTGCCCCTTCTTGAGCTATTTGAGCTGCTGCATGAAGTTTTTTAGTTTCTAAAGAGCTATAATCACTTAATAAAAGTTCTTTTTTATTTTTAATAAAAATTTTTGAAAAAGGTTTGTCTTCTTCAGGGATAACGTCTACAACTTTAATTCCATATTCAGAGTTTAAGTATTCACATAAAGCTATATATCTTGTTCGATTATTTTTCTGTACTTTTTCAAATACTTTATTTGCAAATTCTTCAAGCTTTGGAAAATAGTTTTTATTCTCTTGTAAAAAATCTGAAATTACTTCACCAGGAAAAGAATTTTTTCTATTGTCTACAATTTTTCCAGACATTTTTTCTATTTTGTTGACAAGCTCGTGATCTTTCTTTTTAAGGATATCTCCTAGTCTCACTATTGCTTTTCCAATTTTTGGGTTTGTACCAACAAGATCTTTTACTTCCGGTCCTAGAATATCTAGGTCCTCAAATAATTCATCGTCTAAAATTTCAGATAGGGTATTTTCTAAATTTAAATCAGTTTTTGAAGTTAATTGAGAAAGTTCAATATTTAGTTTTTCACAAATCTTTAATAGTAGATCACCATCTATTTTTCTTTTTCCACCCTCAATTAAATTTAAATAACTGGGCGAAATACCCAAATCCTCAGCTAATTTATTGGCTTGAAGACCCAATTGTCTTCTAAAAGCTTTGATTTTTGGGCCTATTTTATGATCTAATTGACTCATATTTTCTATTTGTAAATTTTGTCAATTAATTTTTACAATTTTTTTCATCAATTTACAAGCTTTTTATTGTTTTTTATGGATTTTGTAAATTATGTAAATTATAAAATTGACATGGACGAAAAATTAAAAAACAAAGAAAATGAGGCTCAAATCATAAGACATGAGGACCTAGCTAAACAAAATAGCAGAGGGATCTACATGAGAGACGATCACTGTGATTGGGGTTCAAGTGGAATGAAAGATCTAGTTGAGACCCTAAACGACTCAAACTAATCTTATTCGTTCAACTTAATTCATTTCTAAAAAAAATATTAAAAAGTAAAGGATTTAAAAAAAATGAGTGCAGAAAATATCTCATACGACTTAAAAAGATTTGCTGGAATTAAAAGAGATTACACACCAGAAGATGTAGAAAGACTAAGGGGTTCAATTAAGATTGAATACTCTTTATGCAAACAACAATCTGCCAAATTATGGAATTTATTAAATTCTGAACCTTATGTTAATACCTTAGGTTCATTATCAGGGAATCATGCTGTCCAACATGCAAAAGCTGGGTTAAAAGCTATTTATTTAAGTGGTTGGCAAGTTGCTGCTGATGCAAATAGTGCTGGTGAAATGTATCCTGATCAATCTTTGTACCCTTATGATAGTGCGCCAAAGTTAGTTGAGTCAATGAATAATGCCTTAATTAGAGCAGATCAAATTCAACATATGGAAATTAAAGATGGCGATATGCCAAAAGATAAAAAAGTTGATTACATGTTGCCAATTATTGCTGATGGAGAAGCTGGTTTTGGTGGACCATTAAATGTTTTTGAACTTGCAAAAAAATTTATAAAGGCAGGAGCGGCTGGAGTTCACTTTGAAGATCAATTAGCTAGTGAAAAAAAATGTGGCCACATGGGAGGAAAGGTTCTTGTACCGACAAGTACAATGATTAAAAATTTAAAAGCAGCAAGACTAGCTGCTGATATAGCGGATGTGCCATTAATTATTTTAGCTAGAACTGATGCTAATGCTGCAAAATTAATTACTAATGATCATGATGAAAATGATAAACCATTTTTAACTGGCGAGAGATCACCAGAAGGTTTCTATTATGTAAAATCAGGAATAGATCAAGCAATCTCTAGAGGCTTAGCTTATGCTCCTTATTCTGATTTAATTTGGTGTGAAACTGCTACTCCAAATTTAGAAGAAGCTAAAAAATTTGCCGATGCAATTCATGAAAAATTTCCTGGAAAACTTTTAGCTTACAATTGCTCACCATCTTTTAATTGGAAAAAACATTTATCAGATGAGGAAATAGCTTCATTTCAAAAAGAAATAAGTAAAATGGGTTATAAGTTTCAGTTTATTACTCTAGCAGGATTTCATACTCAAAATATTGCAATTTTTGATTTAGCAGAAAAGTATAAAAAAGAAGGTATGACTGCATATTCAAAAATCCAACAACAAGAATTTGCTCGTGAAAAAGATGGTTACACAAGTGTTAAACATCAAAGAGAAGTTGGTACATCTTACTTTGACGCTGTTTCAAATACAATAAGCAGTGGAAAAAGTTCAACTACAGCAATGTCAGGTTCTACTGAAGAAGAACAATTCTAATAAACAATTCCTCTTGTAAATTAGTAGTTTTTAACTGGCCCAGAAATGGGTCAGTTAAAATTATATATAAAATTTTTATTTAATATGTTACTACCCTTCATGGTTAATAAAAATTTTGGTTTTGGTACTCAAATAAGAAAATCACCATATTTTGACTCAACTGTTAAATGGGGAGCAACAGGATTTTCGGTTTACAATCACATGTATATTCCAAGAGATTTTGGAAGTCCTGAACAAAACTTTCGGAATTTAATTGAAAAAGCAATACTTTGTGATGTAGCTGTTGAAAGACAAGTTGAAATCAAAGGGCCAGATGCTTACAAGTTTATACAAATATTAACCCCAAGAGATCTTTCAAAAATAGAAGTTGGTCAATGTAAATATGTATTAATCGTTAACAATGATGGGGGAATTTTGAATGATCCTGTGCTTTTAAGATTAGCAGAAAATCATTTTTGGTTATCGTTAGCTGATAGTGATGTTTTGTTATGGGCACAAGGAGTTGCTGTAAACTCAGGTTTAAATGTTAAAATTACCGAACCGGATGTATCACCATTGCAGTTACAAGGGCCAAATTCTGGAAAAATTATGGTTAAATTATTTGGTGAAGACATACAAAGTTTAAAATATTATTGGTTAAGAGAATACAGTTTGGATGGAATTCCACTTATCGTATCAAGAACTGGATGGTCAAGCGAACTAGGGTATGAGATTTATTTAAGAGATGGATCAAAAGGAAATGATCTTTATGAAAAAATTATGGAAGCTGGAAAAGAATATGGTCTAAAACCTGGTCACACATCTTCTATAAGAAGAATTGAAGGTGGAATGCTTTCTTATCATGCTGATGCAGACATTAATACAAATCCATTTGAACTAGGTTTAGATCGTTTAGTAAATTTAGAGAGTGAAATTAATTTTATTGGGAAGGAAGCTTTAGGAAAAATAAAAAAAGAAGGTATTAAAAGAAAACAAGTTGGTCTAGAATTACATTGCGAGCCATTAAAAGGGCCTAACACAACTTTTTGGTCAATTTATAAGAATGATAAAAGAATTGGTAAAGTAACTTCTGCTGTTTATTCTCCCAGATTAAAAAAAAATATTGCTCTTGCTATGTTATCAATAGAACATACTCAAATAGGCGGTAAGTTTAGATTTAAAACAAATGAAAGTGAATTTGATTGTACTGTAGTTGAAAAACCCTTTTACGATCCTAAGAAAAAAATAGCTTCTTCTTAAGATTTAATATTGTAACCTTTTTTTAAAAGCACCGTTACGACCGTCACACAAATTAATAAAAAAGAAATCATAGTTCCAATACTAATCCATATATTAAAATCAGAAACTCCATAAAAAGAAAATCTCAAGCCATTAATTAAGTAAACAACAGGATTAAAATAAGTGATCATTTGCCAAAAAGGTGGCAACATATCTAAGGAATACAAACTTCCTCCTAAAAAAACCATCGGTGTTATAAATAATGTAGGAATAATAGACATTTGTTCAAAATTAGAACTCATTAATCCAATTAGAAAACCAAATAATGCAAAAGTGAAAGCTACTAAAACTAGTAAAAATATCATCAATAAAGGGTACTCAATTTGCACCTCAACAAAGAATAAGGAAGTTATAAATATCACAAGTCCAACAATTAGTGTTTTAGTAGCGCCTGCTCCAACAAAAGCTAATACCACCTCTAAAGTTGAAATAGGTGCTGCTAAAATTTCATATATTGTTCCATTAAATTTTGGAAAAAAAATTCCAAAAGAAGTGTTACTGATTGATTGAGTTAACAACGTTAACATCAAAAGACCAGGTACGATATAAGATCCATAGCTAATACCATCAATTTTTTCTACATATCCTCCAATAACAGATCCAAAAACTATAAAATATAACGAAGTAGTTAATACGGGAGATAATAATGATTGTGTCAAAGTTCTTCTAAAACGATCCATTTCATGAAGATAAATTGCTTTTAGGGCGTAATAATTAATTTTCATTTTTCTCCCTTACTAAACTCACAAAAATTTTCTCTAAGTTACTTTGTTCAGTTTTTAAATCTTTTAATTTTAATCCTGCATCTTTTAAATTTTGTAATAAATTAGTTATACCTGTTTGTTTTGCTTGAACATTATAAGTATAATTTAAACTCATCATATTTGTTCCTAGAGATAAATTATATTTTTCCAATGAAGATGGGATTACAGAAACTTTTTCTTGCAACTCTACAGTCAAGGTTTTATGTCCCATTTTTTTTAATAAATCTTGAGTATTATCTACTATAATAATTTCACCTTGATTAATTACACCTACTCTATCTGCTATTGCCTCTGCTTCTTCAATATAGTGTGTAGTTAAAATTATAGTGACACCAGTTTTTCTTAAACTCTCAACAACTTTCCACATTTCTTGTCTTAATTCAACATCAACTCCTGCTGTAGGTTCATCTAAAAATAAAATTGAAGGTTCATGAGATAAAGCTTTTGCAATTAGTACTCTCCGTTTCATTCCACCTGATAATTGACGAAGTCTAAGATCTTTTTTGTCCCATAAACTTAGTTGTTTTAAAACTTTTTCTATATGATCAGGATCAGGTTTTTTTCCATAAAGACCTCTTGAATATGAAACATTATTAAACACTGTTTCAAATTGTTCTAATGTTAATTCTTGAGGTACTAATCCAATTCTCGATCTAGTTTCTCTATAGTCATGAATGATGTCATAATCGTCGACACTTACTTTTCCTGAGGTTGGATTTACTATTCCACAAATAATACTTATTAAAGTTGTTTTGCCAGCTCCATTAGGACCAAGCATAGCAAAAATTTCACCTTTCTTAATATTTAGATTAATATTTTTTAAAGCATTGAAACCGTTATCATAAACTTTTGATAGATTGTTTATTACTATTTGATTTTCTGTCATTGAAACAGATATATAGCTATTAATTTTATTAATACAATTAACTTAAATTATAACTTTTTAGCTTTAATAACGATAAATGGTAGAAAAGTTGCCACAACAAAAGATAAAAATAATAAAGATTGGGAAACAAAAGATGCGAAGATTTCTTGAGGTAATAAAATTCCTACTAGTAAACTTTTTGAAAAGTCCGGAGTTGGAAACATTAAAAAACCTCCAATTAATCCTATGATGATTGAACTATAAGCAGTTTTTTCTGAAATACTCTTATTATAAAAACTATAAAAAACAGTTACTACAAAAGCACAACAAAATAAATCTGCTAGTAAAAATAAATATAAAATATCAAAACCTTTTGATGCAATAATGAAAGAAACTACTGATAAAAATATAATTATATATTTAGAAAAAATTAAATAATTTGTTTTTTTTTTAAAATTAAATGTAGCTTTACCATCAACAACAATCAGACTTGAAATTGCATTTATTAAAGTATCAACAGTTGAAATAGTTAAAGCTAAACCCAGTGTAATTATGAAGAGTGATAAAAAAATAGTTTGCTTTTTAAGTAATAATGAAAAAAAACCTAGATCAGGTCTAATATTTGGATCAATAGAAAAAGCAATCATTCCAGAAAAACCCATATAAAAAACGATAGGAATAATAATAAAAAATGAAATAATTAGACTTTGTTTTAAAGTTTTAAAATTTTTTGCAGCATAAACACGTTGCCAATTTCCCTGATGAAATAGATTAGTTGCAGCGACTGCAATAAAAAATGTTAAACCTGCAGTATAACTTGGCACATAAGATCTACTTAAAAGATGAGGATTTTTTTCATTTATAAAATCGAAAGAAAATTGAGAACCTGTAAATGAATTCACATAATAAAATGAAATTAATAACAAAATTCCAATTACAATCATTTGAATATTGTCAGTAAATATTGATGCCCTTAAACCTCCATACAAAGTATAAACGAGTGTAAATAATAATACTATTAATGCAGTTATCCAAAGTTCAGTGCCTGATATATAATTAATTAAAACTGCCACCGCAGTCACCTCAGCACATAGAAAAATAAACATATAAAAAACGGTCATTAGTAGAATAAGTTTGAATAAACTTTTTCCAAATTTTTTTCTCATAAACTCAATTAAAGATGATCCTCTTGGAAATTCTTTTCTAATTTTTTTTCCCAAAAAAATCAAAAAAAACATTGGAAATGCTGTACCTAAAGAATAACCAATTATAGCACCTATGCCTCCCCATGTTGCAGCAGAAGTAGGTCCAAACAAAATCCATGCTCCTAATGCTGAGGCAGTTAAGCTAGTAGTTAGTGAAAATAATCCAATGTTTCTATTCGCAGTTAGATAATTATTGAGCCCTTGATTTTTTTTTGAATGATAAATGCCAAAAAAAGCAAATATAAAACTAATAACAATAACTAAAGTTAGTGAAGTTGATTGACTTATAAAATATGTATTATCCATTTTCCCTTTCTGAATTACCGGACAGGTTCTTAGGGTTTAATCTCAGTCTTTTCAGACACCCCTACCAAATATTCTATTTCAAATTAGATTTTTTTCAATCAAATAATAAATTGTAAAAACTTTTTCTAGATTACTCATAATTATTTTTTACTGTCCATTATTTCTATCATACATTGAGTAGCATACTCTCTCCACTCTGAAGAAGTTTTATTTTTTAAACTATTTAAATGATCTCTATTATCCCTAATATCATCTTCGAATTTTAATCTATCTGCATTATCTAAATTAGACTCCATATTGTCTAAATTTTTTTCCATAGCATCAATCCAACTATTTCCTAATTTAATACACTTTTCATCATCTTTCTCATCACAAATTTGTTTAAAAAAATTAAAGATAATATCATCTGTTTTAACTGCTTTATTCATAAATTATTTAACATTATCGATTTGTTTCTCTGCATCTTTAATAGATTTTTCATAATTTAGAGCCATTTGATCAGCGCTTATGATTTCTACTTTTTCAATCCCAAAAAAATTTAAAATAAATTTTAACCAGGGTGTTAAAAAATCTTCTTTGCTATTCAGTTTAGTTCCTCCTGAAGTAATTACCAAATAAGCCTTTTTATTTTTAAGTAAACCTTCCCTTCTTCCATTTGGTTTAAATTTAAATGTTTCTCCTACCCTGGCAGCAAGATCCGACCATGCTTTTAAAGTAGCTGGAGGTCCATAATTATAAATTGGGGCTGAAATAATTATTATGTCACTTTCTTTAAGTTCGTTTACCAACTGATTAGATAACTCAAACATTTTCTTATGATTTTCATTTTGATCTTTTAAATCGATGTTCATTCCCGATTCTGTTAATCCTGATACAAAAACCATTTCATCATTAAGATCTCTATAAATTACCTCATCCTCCGGTTTCTTAATTTTATTTAGTAATTTTTTTGCTAAGGCTCTAGAGGTAGATCCTTCTTTTCTGGCACTTGAATCTATTTGATAAATTTTCATAAATTAATTATCCAAAATTTTGTAAAAATGGGAGTACATCTAATAAATAATAGCCTAATGCTTGTAATTGATTTGTAACAATTAAAATACCAGTTATTAATAGTATAATCCCTCCAATTTTTGAAACTAAATTAATATTTCTTTTAAAATTTTTTGAAAATATTAAAAATTTTTGAATTAAATATCCTGATAAAATAAATGGGATGGCTAAACCTAGTGAATAAGAAAATAAAAGAATAATACCTTTAATTAAACTTTCTTCTGTTGCGGCAAGAACTAAAATTGATCCTAAAATGGGTCCAATACACGGAGTCCAACCAAACGCAAATGCCATTCCTATTAAGATAGGACTGAAAAAATTTTTTTTAATATTAGTTTGTATTCTTTTCTCATAATTTAAAAATTTTAGATTAATAATTCCAATTATATGAAATGATAAAATAATAATTATCAAACCAGCCAAAATTCTAAGTTCATAAGAGTTTTTAAGAAGAATTTGACCTAAAAAAGTTGAGGCAGCTCCAAAAATAATAAATACAATTGAAAACCCAATAGTAAAAAGAATAGTAGGAAATAATATGATATTTTTTTTATCTTCTAGTTCATTTATTGAACTTCCAGATATATAAGAAATATAGCCTGGTATTAAAGGTAATACACATGGAGATAAAAAACTTATTAAACCAGCACCTAACGCTACAAATAACTCAATCATTATTTTTCTTTTATTACTTTTGTTTTTTGAAAACCTAACTTATCTACTTCTAAATATAGTTCATCTCCATCTTTCAAATAACTAGGTGGTTTCATACCCATTCCAACTCCCGCTGGCGTTCCAGTTGTAATCACATCTCCAGGCATAAGTGTGATGAATTGACTTATGTGAGAAATTAAAAAATTAAAATTAAAAATCATTAAACTTGTATTACCAGTCTGTCTTCTGTTACCATTTAAATCCAAAAACAAATTTAAATTAAAAGGATCTTGAATTTCTTCTTTAGTGACTAAATGCGGTCCAAGTGGTCCAAAACTATCTCCTGATTTCCCTTTTACCCATTGACCACCTCTTTCTTTCTGCCATTCTCTTTCACTCACATCATTACAAATACAGTATCCTAAAACATAATTCTGTGCGTCATTTTCTTTAACATACTTAGCTTTCTTTCCTATAACTATCGCAATTTCAATTTCGTGATCTAAAGAGTTGGAGAATTTAGGTATGACTATATTGTCGTATGGACCAATAATACAATTTGGTGATTTATTGAATACAATTGGTTCTTTTGGTGCATTAGAATTTGTTTCATCTGCATGCGCTTTATAATTTAGACCAATTGCAAAAAAATTTGCAGGTTTTGAGACACACGAACCTATTCTTACACTGTCTATTATCTCTAAAGAATTGATGTCTACTTTGTTTATTTTTTCTAAAGTTTCAAAGTTAAGAGTATCAGGATTAAAATCTTTAATAATTTTTGATAAGTTTCTAAATTTATTATCACTATCTAAAATAACCGGTATTTCTTCACCTTTGTTTCCAACTCTAAGTAATTTCACTATTTAACCTTTTAATCCAAGGTGAGTATACTTCACATTCAAGTAATCTTTAATAGCCTCAGAACCACCTTCTCTTCCATATCCACTTTGTTTTATTCCTCCAAATGGTGCTTCTGCAATTGCAATCATTCCAGTATTTACACCAACTGTGCCTGTTTCTAATTTTTCTGATGCTAAATGTGCTTTTTCCATTGAATTAGTACAAACATAACTAGATAAACCAAGTTCATGATTATTTGCTCTTTCAATTACTTCATCAAAAGATTTAAATGAAAGCATTGGTACCAATGGTCCAAATGGTTCTTGTTTCATTATAGTAAAATTATCTTTTACATCATCAAATACAGTTGGTTCATAAAAAAAACCTTTATTAAACCCAGCTGGTCTTTTTCCTCCTAATAAAACTTTGGCGCCTTCTTGCTTAGTTTTTTCAACTAGCTCCTCAATTTCGTTTAATCTTTTTTTTGTAGTTAATGGTCCTAATTGAGTGCTTGGATCCATACCATCACCAATTTTTAATTTTTTTGTTTTATCTATAAACAAATTTACAAACTCATCTTTTTTACTCTCATGAATATAAAATCTATTTGGAGAGATACATACTTGTCCATTATTTCTAAATTTTGCTGCAATAGCCATGTCTGCAGCTTTTTTAATATCTGCATCATCAAAAACAATAAAAGGTGAATGACCACTGAGCTCCATAGTTACTCTCTGAACTTTATCAGCAGCTTGTTTTAAAATTAGTTTTCCAACTCTTGAAGATCCAGTTATTGAAACTTTTTTGATTATGTCTGATGCAATTAATTGTTGTGCAATACTTGGTGGATCACCTGATAAAAGATTAACTACACCCGGTGGTACACCACACTCCTTACAAATATCTACCATTTGCATTACCACTCCTGGAGTGATTACATCTGGTTTAATAATAACAGAGCAGCCCGCAGCTAAAGCAGTTGAAATTTTTCTAGCTGATAATACTGCTGGAAAATTCCAAGGAGTTAATGCTGCTACAACTCCAACAGGTTGGTAATAAACATGTACTCTTGTATCTTCAAATCTGCTTTCTACTGTTTGACCATAAATTCTTTTTGTTTCTTCTGCATTCCATTCAAAAATATCTGCAGCTCCATTAATCTCTCCTTTAGCTTCTGCTAAAGGTTTTCCAACCTCTAATGTCATCCACTTTGCTAGGATATCTTGTTTTTCTCGCATCTTATCTGCTATTCGTCTTATTATGTAAGATCTTTGCCATGGAGCAGTTTTTTTCCAAACTTCCAATCCTTTTGAAGCTGACTTTAGTGCCCTAACCACATCTTCTGGAGAAGCTTTTGAAGCTTTACCTAAAACTTCTTCTGTTGCAGGATTAATAACTTCATAAGTTTCACCATTTGATGAGGGTGACCAATTGCCATCAATAAATTGTCCAAACTTTTCGTACATAATTTGCTAAACTTGAAGTTGAGTAAATAATTTAATCCAGAAATTTT
>MDTB01143660.1_pt1 | contig 26561 bp, 23 predicted proteins | sample 811161 | NCBI WGS metagenome assembly MDTB01 (sample SAMN05326650, study PRJNA326480) | marine metagenome | isolation source: seawater | place: Mediterranean Sea | collected 2009 | reverse complement strand
TTTAGAATTGATTGAAGCAAAATATTTATTTGATCTTGATGAGAGTTATTTTGATCTAGTTGTTCACCCTCAAAGCATTATCCATTCAATAGTAACTTATATAGACGGATCAAGTATTTGTCAGATGAGTTCTCCTGATATGAGGGTACCAATTGCCCATGCTCTATCTAATGAGAATAGACTGCCAATTAATTTTCATGCTCTTAACTTTACCTCTTTGAATTTATCATTTCAGGAATTTCCATCCGATAGAATGAAAATTCAAAATATCGCACGTGAGGTATGCAACAAAGGAAGTAATCTTGGGTCTGTATTTAATGCAGCTAATGAAATCGCAGTTGAAAGCTTTATAAATGGTGAAATAAATTTTAATAATATTTATGAAGTGATATACAGAACTTTTGATGGAAATAATGTGTCTAAAGAATTGTCTTTAGATTCAATTAACGATATTGATATGCAGACACGCATTGAAGCAAAGAAGGTGGTAAAATCCATCACTTAAACAAATACATATGACTACAATTTTATATATAGCATCATTTTTAGCTCTTTTAGGGGTCTTAGTAACGATTCATGAATTTGGGCATTTTATTGTTGCAAGAATGTGCAGAGTGCATGTTCAAAGATTCTCTATCGGTATGGGCCCAGTCTTTTATAAAAAATATGATAAGTATGGAACAGAATTTGCTTTGTCAGCAGTTCCATTAGGTGGTTATGTATCAATGATTACTAATAAACTTATTGAACTTGAGCCAGAGTCGGTAAAAGATTTAACTGAAGACCAGCTAAAAAATACATTTGATTCTAAACCAAAATGGCAAAGAGCGTCTATTATGTTTGCTGGACCGCTTGCTAACTTCCTTCTTTCAATATGTATTTTTGCAGGCATAGTTATATCAAATGGTCCTATAGCAACTTTGGTTGATCCACAAGAGGTGCCAGTTATTTCTAGTGTTGTTAACCAAGATAGTAATATTAGATCTGAATCTGTATTTAAACTTAATGATAAAATTTTATCTATAAACAATACTCCAGTAAGAAGTCAAAAAGATTTCAGTCTTGAACTTTTGACTTATGCTGGATATTCTGGGGATATCAATTTCTCAGTTTTAAGAACTGATAAAGATAATCCAGTCAATGTTTTATTTTCTGTAGATAATTTCCTGACAACAAAAGAGTCTCAGAAAAATCCAGTAGGACATTTAGGTAAATACTTGGGCATTGATATCGGTTTTAAAAATAATCCAATAATTGGAGCAGTTAGAGAAGGAAGCGCTGCAGATAAAGCAGAATTTCAGCCTGGGGATATAGTTTTACAAATTGGAAGTGAAAATATCAATTTTGCTGAAGATATTTCTTCCATAGTCAAACAAAATCCTAATACAAACTTAGAATTTAAAATAGAAAGAAATAATGAAATCTTATATTTGCCAGTTAATATTAGTTCGAAAGACAGCATTGGAGTTCTTGGAGTATCTTTTAGAGAATCTCGTAACTTTATCCAGTCATTATCAATAGGTATTTATGAAACTTACAACTTAAGTCTTAAAACGCTTCAGCTTATTGGAAAAATGATAACTGGTAACATGGGAACAGAAAACTTGAGCGGTCCAATTGGCATTGCCCAAATGGCAGGCAATACAGCACAGGCTGGAATAGGGCCTTTTATATATTTGATGGGCCTGTTAAGCATAAGTTTAGCTGTGCTTAATTTACTGCCTATCCCAGTGCTTGATGGCGGGCAACTAACCTTGCTTGGCATCGAAGCAATTAGAGGAAAACCTTTACCAGAAAGAGCGGAAAATATTATTTATACAGGCGGGGCTGTTCTAGTTGGTATGTTGATGATTTTTGCAATCTTTAACGATATAGCCAGATTTTTTTAAGGTTTAAAATGAAGAAATTCAGATTAGTTATTTTTTCTTTTTTAATAAGTTTTCAACTTTCAGCGTTTGATGAATTTTTAGTTAGTGACATCAGAATAATAGGTCTTCAAAGAGTCTCAACAGGTAGTATTTTTAATGTAATTCCTATAAGTGTTGGAGATAAAATAGATTCTAGAAAGTCTAATGATATTGTTAGGTCATTATTTTCAACAGAACAATTTGATGACATTCAGATAGGTAAAGATGGAAATACTCTAATAATAACTGTTGCTGAAAGGCCTTCGATATCCGCAATAGATATATCTGGAAATAAGGCTTTAAAAACAGAGCAGCTTATGGAAAGTCTTGATGGAGTTGGCATCAAAGAAGGAGAGGTATACAAAAGGTCTACTTTAGAAAAAGTTAAGTCTGAATTAATACGTTCATATGCTTCTAATGGTAGATATGGAGCTGGTGTAGAAATAGATGAGGTTGTCAAGCCAAGAAATAGAATCGAAATTAATATTGAAGTTGATGAGGGTGAAAGCGCAGAAATTAAGAAAATTAATATTATTGGGAATGAAATATATACGAATGAAGAATTAGTTGACGGATTTGAGTTATCAGAAGGATCATTTTTTTCTTTCTTATCGAATGATAATCAATACTCAAGAGAGAAGTTAAAAGGCGATATAGAAACTTTAGAGTCATTTTATAGAGACAGAGGGTATTTAAAATTTTCAATTGAGTCCTCCCAAATAAGTTTATCAAGAGATAAAAAATCAATTTTTATAACCTTTAATCTAAATGAAGGTAAAAAATATAAAATTAATGACGTTGATGTTGTTGGTGATATACCTTTTGATGAGGAAATTTATTTAGAAATAGTAGAAGGTTTAAAAGATACCACTTATTCTCAAGCACAAATTACTTCTATTGAAGAGTTCTTTACAAATGTTCTTGGAAACAGAGGCTATGCTTTTGCTGAAGTTACTGGCAATCCTGAAGTGAATGAGGAAACAAGTGAGGTAAAACTAATTTTTTCTGTTCAGCCTGGAAATAAAACATACACAAGAAAAATATTATTTACTGGAAATGACATAACACAAGATCACGTTTTAAGAAGAGAAATGAGGCAGTTTGAGGGAGCATGGACATCAGATAATAGTATTGAAGCAGGCAAGGTTAGGCTAGAAAGATTGGGGTACTTTAAAGAAGTAAATGTTGAAACTATTCCAGTTCCTGGAACAGATGACCAAATAGATATTGTTTATAGTGTTGAAGAAGAAACAACAGGAAGTGTTGGTGGAAATATTGGCTATAGTGACTTCGGTCTTATGCTTGGATTTAATCTTCAAGAACAAAATTTCCTCGGAAGCGGAAATACTGTTGGAATTGGCATTAATAAAAATATTTATAGCGAAATGTATAACATTTCTTATATGAATCCGTATGCAACAAAAGATGGTGTTAGCCTTGGGTATAACCTATATTTTAGAGAAACTGATTATGGTGAATTTAATGTTGCTAATTATTTAACTAATTCAAATGGTTTTGGAGCTCAGTTTGGATATCCAATTTCAGATATTACAAGATTAGGATTCAACCTAACTTACGATAAAACTGATATTGATATTGGAAATCTTCCTGCAAGAGAAATATATGATTTTGTAGCAGCTGAAGGAAATATCTTTGAAACATTAACTGCTCAATTATCATGGCAAAGGGTAACGCTTAATAGAGGACTCTTTCCAACAGATGGGGCTTCGACTGCGATTAGCGTAAGCTCGACGATTCCAGGTAGTGATCTAAATTATTATAGGCTAAATATTAGACAAAGATATTATCAACCTTTGACTCAAGATCTTGTGTTTGGTTTTCAAGGTGAGTTAGGCTATTTAGATGCATATGGTGATACTGAAGAAACACCATTTTTCCAAAATTTTTATGCAGGTGGACCGCGTTCTTTAAGAGGATTTGAATCTAATACTCTTGGGCCAAGGAGCACAGATGCTCCATGCTATGAATTTAACTATGCAGAAGGCATCTGCCCAAATCTTATAGATATTGATGGTGATGGCGAATTAGATACACCATATTATAATCCTTATGCAAACCAGACTTCGAGATATAGAGATGCTCCAATTGGAGGGAATATAAAAATTGAAGGAAGTTTACAATTAATTTTTAGACTACCTTTTATCGAAGATCAAAGATCACTAAGGTCTGCCTTTTTCTTTGATTTTGGAAATGTATTTTCTGACAATTGTAAAGAATATCAAATAAACTGCTCTAAACCATCTATAGATGACTTGAGATATTCTTACGGTGTCGGTGTTACCTGGATTACTGGTTTTGGACCAATGAGTCTAGCTATTGCCAAGCCCACCAATGCAGGACCTAGAGAGAGAACAGAAGAATTCCAATTTACAGTAGGAAATGTATTCTAGTTAATATAAAATGGTCAAATCCAATAAGGGGTAAATATGAAAAATATAACTAAATTTTATTTGCTAGCATTTTTGTTTATAGCATCTCCAATTCATGCACTAGATGGTATCGCTGTAATTGATATGAGGACAGCTGTTCTTTCAACTCAAGTTGCTGCAGATGCATTTAAAGCTCTTGAAGAAGATCCTGATTACTCTTCTAATTTAGAAGAAGCTAAGTCTCTTCAAGCTGATAGACAATCAATTGCCGAAAAGCTTCAGAAAGAACTAGAAACACTTTCTCAAGAACAGATTGCACAAATGCAAAAAGATATTCAAGACAAAGGAAAAGATCTCGAATTTTTAGCCGGGAAAATACAGCAAGCACAAGAAGAAACAGCTCAAAAGATATTTGCTCAAAGTGGACCATCGATGCAAAAAATTATCAGTGAACTAATTGCAGCCAAGCAAATAAAGGTTTTATTAGCGAAAAATGAAACTATGCTCTTTAGTGATCCTGCATTAGATCTTACAGATGATGTCACATCTATGTTAGATGTTGCTGCTGCTGAGGCCATTCCTCAGTCTGAGTAGTGTCAAAGCATAAAAGCTTTACTTTAGAAGAGTTAGCAAAAGCTACCGATGCTGAAATAGTAGGCGATTCCCAGTGTATTGTAGATAACATAGCTACTATTTCAAATGCTAATGATACTTCAATAACTTTTCTGTCAAACAAGAAATATACAGATTCCCTAAAACATTCTAAAGCTTGTTGTGTAATTGTTGAAAAAAGTTTTAAAGAAGATAGTAACTTCAACTACTTAAAATCAGATGACCCTTATTTAGCTTACGCAAAGCTTACAAAGATTTTTAAACTAGACGCAAATTTGCGAGAACCCTCAATCCATGAATCTTCGATTATTTCTGAAAATTCTTCCATAGGTAATGATGTTTATATCGGCCCAAATGTATTTATAGGAACAAATTGCATCATAGGAAATAATGTAACCATTCATGCAAATTGTTCAATTGTTCAAGATGTATCAATATCTTCAAATACTGTAATACATCATGGATCAGTTCTTGGATCAGATGGATTTGGATTTGTTCCAACCTCTGACGGTTTTCTGAAGATAGAGCAACTAGGAGGACTTAAGATAGGCAAAAATGTAGAAATTGGAGCTAATTGTACAATTGATAGAGGGGCCTTAGATAATACTGAGATACATGATGGTGTTATCTTAGATAATCTTGTTCATATCGCTCATAATGTTGTATTAGGTGAAAATACAGCAATTGCTGCATCATGTGCAATCGCTGGGTCATCAAAAATTGGTAAAAACTTTCAAATGGGAGGCTTATCTGGCGTTCTTGGCCATTTAGAAATTTGTGACAATGTTTCAATTGGAGCACATACATTAATAACTAAGAATATAAATGAACCTGGGAACTATGTTGGTATAATGCCAGCTCAAGATCAAAAAGAATGGGCAAAGTCGTCAGTATTTATAAAAAAACTAGGCAAATAACTTGAAAATTGACAATAAAGATATAAAAAAATATCTACCACATAGGGAACCTTTTTTATTTATCGATGAAGTGATAAATATTAAAAAAAACAAAGAAATTCATGCAACAAAGCTCATTTCAGAAGATGAGTATTTCTTAAAAGGACACTTTCCAAATAATCCTATATTTCCAGGCGTTATAATTATAGAAGCTTTAGGACAAGCATCTGGAATATTGGGCTTTGTATCGATGGGCAAAACACCTGAAGAAGGCTCAATTTATGTTTTAGCAGGAGTTGATAAAGTAAGGTTTAGAAAAAGAGTGAGGCCGGGAGATAATCTTGACTTATTTAGTAGTGTTGTTGGTGAAAAAAGAGGCATTTGGAAATTTGATTGTAGAGCAGAGGTAAATAATGAATTAATCTGTACTGCTACAATATTATGTGCAGATAGGAAAGCAGAATGAATATTCATGAAACATCAATAGTTCATCCATCTTCGCATATAGATGAGTCAGTTGAGATAGGGCCATTTTGTATTATTGGAAAAGATGTTGAAATCAAGAAAGGAACAAAGCTACTTAGTCATGTTGTTGTAAAGGGGCCAACCTCTATAGGAATTAATAATATTTTTTATCAATTCTCAACTATTGGAGAGGACACTCCAGATAAAAAATTCAAGGGTGAGAAAACTAGACTAGATATTGGTGATAATAATATTTTTAGAGAAGGGGTTACAGTTCATAGAGGCACTATTCAAGATAAGGGCCTAACAAAAATTGGTTCAAATAATTTGCTAATGGCATATACCCATATTGCTCATGATTGCTGTTTGGGACATGATAATGTTTTTGCAAATAATGCAGGCATTGCTGGGCATGTCAGTGTTGGTAACAACATTACAGTCGGAGCTTTAACAACTGTTCATCAATTTTGTAAATTAGGAGATTTTTCGTTTGTTGGCATGAATACATCTATAAACATGGATGTGCCAGCATTTGTTAAGGTTGCTGCAGATCCTGCAAGAGTAATTGGGCTAAATACAATAGGAATGACTAGGAATGGCTTAGAAGATAACTCAATAAGTTTAATTAAAAAAGCTTATAAATTAGTGTACAGAAAAGGTCTAAAAATAGACCAGGCAATGAAAAAAATCACAGAACTTGATAAAGATGCCAATGATCCTAATTTAAAAACTTTTATCAAATCTATTGAGGTATCTGAAAGAGGAATATTAAGATAAGTGTCACAAAGAAGACCTTTAAATATAGGGATAGTCTGCGGCGAGCATTCTGGCGATAGGTTAGGTTCGGCCTTCATCAAAGAAATAAAGAAACATGCAGAAGTTAATTTGTATGGGGTTGGCGGCCCAAAGTTAATAGAATTAGGATTAAGACCAGAATTTAATTTTTCTGAAATTAACATTATGGGGTTGGTTGAACCTCTATTTAATTACAGAAGACTGAGCAGTTTAAGAAATTCACTCATCAAACTCTTTACTAATCAAAAAATTGATTATTTTATCGGCATTGATTCACCTGATTTCAATATGGGGATTCATAAAGCCTTGAAAAAAAAACATGATAATAAAAATATTCAAATTGTAAGTCCTTCAGTATGGGCATGGAGACAAAACAGAATAAAAAATATAAATGCTTATATAGATACCACCCTATGCTTATTTAATTTTGAAGATAAATTTTATAAAGATTGTGGACATAAAAGTCTACACTTAGGACATCCATTTGCTGACCTGTATAAAACTGACAGAGATGTAACACTGCATAATTTGAATCTAAACAGACGAAAGAAATATATTTCAATCTGTCCAGGAAGTAGAAAATCTGAAATAAAAGAGATGTTGCCAACCTATATAAAATTTATTAAGTCTCACTCAAAAGAAAACAAAGAATATGAATACCTTGTGCCTGCAGTTGACTCTCAAACACGCCAAAATCTAAGAGACAATTTCGCAACACATAATTTATCAATGTCAGAGATTCATATAGAACAAAATTCAATGAAAGAATATCTGTCTGTTTCAGAACTATCATTAGTCACGTCCGGCACTGCAACCTTAGAATCAGCAGTGTTGGGCTGTCCACCAATTATTTGTTATAAAACAAATTTCATAAATTACGCAATAATTTCTCGTATGCTTAGAATTAAAAACTTTGGATTGCCAAACCTTCTTCTTGGTAAAAAGTATTTTCCAGAATTATTACAAAATCAGTTTACAAAAGAAAATATTTTAGAGGCTGTTAAAAATACAACTACTTTAAAAAAAGAATATAAGGATATTCCAGATTTATTGAGAGAATTGTTAAGAGGTATTGGAAATGAACAAGCAGCAAAAGAAATAATTTCACTTTGAGTAAGTTGTTAGTTGCAGGAACTGATGAGGTTGGAAGAGGATCGCTAGCAGGCCCGGTTGTTGCTGCCGCAGTAATTTTGAAAGATAAGATATCAGGCCTAGATGATTCAAAGAAATTGTCACCAAAAAAAAGAGCCAAATTGACTGAAGAGATATGTAAAAAATCATATTTTGGTTATGGTATTGTTTCGAATCAAAAAATAGATGATATTAATATCCTTAAAGCTTCTTTATTGGCAATGAAAAGAGCTATACTAAACTTACCAATAAGACCTTCATTGGTTTTAATCGATGGTACATATAAGCTTGATCTTGATATCCCTATGGAGACTATTATTGGTGGTGATTCTTGTGAAGATGCAATTAGTGCAGCCTCAATAATAGCAAAAGTTTACAGGGATAATTTAATGATTGAATATGATATGAAATTTCCAATTTATAATTTTAAAAGCAATAAAGGTTATGGCACAAAAGACCATTTAGATACTCTAAAAAATTATAGCTATTGCGATATTCATAGAAAAACCTTTAAAGGAGTTTTAAATAGATGAGCTCTTTATTTTCTCACTTAAGAGTTTCTTCTGAATATAGCATTTCTCAAGGATTGCTTACTGTAGATCAGATTGTTGAAAATGCGTCTCTAAACTCTACTCCTTCTGTTGCTTTAACAGATAAATCTAATATGTTTGGTTTAGTGAAGTTTTTTAGTAAGTGTGAAGCAGCAGGCATTAAACCAATTTCTGGAGCTTCAATTAGAGTAATTTTTGAAAATGATGAAAGCTCATATGAACTTTTATGTTTAGCAAAAAGCAATAATGGCCATAAAAATTTAATGAAAGTTATTTCAAATGCTCATAATAATGGATTATTTAGTACTCCAGTAATAAATTTCAATGAGTTAGTTAGATTGAAAGATGACATAGTTGTTATTTCAGGTGGCAAAGGAAGTCATATTTTTGAATATCTTAAAAGAAACAATATTTCTGATGCTTTGAAAATAGTAAATGATTTTAGAAACAACTTTAAGGATGATTTTGCTATAGAAGTTCAAAGAACAGGAAGACCAGACGAGATTGAGTATTTCAAAAATGTCCTACCAATTTCTATTGAGAAAGGCATTCCTCTGATTGCAACAAATGATGTGCTGTTTGCTAATCAAGATGACTATGAAGTCCATGAAACAAAAGTTTGTATAAATACATCAAAAATCCTAAATGATCCCAATAGAGAGAGAATATTTTCAGAAGAACAATATTTTAAATCTTCAGGTCAAATGTTAGATCTTTTTAAAGACTGCTCTTCGTTGATTGATAATACAAATGAAATATCCAAAAGATGCAATGTGTCCCTTGATACGAAAAAATATTTTTTGCCAGAATACCCTGTTCCAGAAAAACATAATTTTGACACATACTTAAAGGAACTTTCGAATGAAAGACTTCTTTCATACATAAATAATTTTGATCAGGATAAAAAGCAAGATTATAAATTAAGATTAAATTATGAATTAGACCAAATTAAGACTATGGGATTCTCAAGTTATTTTTTAATTGTTTATGATTTTATTGAATGGTCAAAAAATAATGATGTTCCTGTTGGACCAGGAAGAGGCTCTGGTGCTGGATCATTGGTTGCGTATGCTTTAGGAATAACTACTTTAGACCCAATTCATCATGGGCTCCTTTTTGAAAGATTTCTAAATCCAGAGAGACTTTCTATGCCTGACTTTGATGTCGATTTTTGTATGGAGAAAAGAGATTTAGTTATAGATTATGTAAGTAAAAAATATGGATCTGGAGCTGTGTCCCAAATTGCGACATTTGGAACTATGGCTGCAAGAGCAGTTGTAAGAGATGTTGCCAGAGCATTAGGCAAACCTTATGCTCTTGGGGATAGAATCTCAAAAATGATCCCATTTGCCCCAGGTATGACATTAGATAAAGCTCAAAAAGATCAGCCATTATTTGCTCAAAGCATAAAGAATGATGATGAGGTTAAAGAAATTGTAAATCTTTCTTACAAGCTTGAAGGTATAGCAAGAAATGTAGGGAAGCATGCAGGAGGGGTCGTCATTGCGCCTGGAAGCATTTCTGATTTTTGTCCGGTATACGTTGATCGTTCTTCTAATTCTATAATGACTCAGTATGATAAAGATGACGTAGAAAAAATTGGCCTAGTTAAATTTGATTTTCTTGGTCTAAGAACACTGACTGTAATTGATAGAGCTGTAAAATCTATCAATAAAGATTTAGAAAATTCAAATAAATTAAATCTTGATAATATTCCTTTAGATGATGAAAAAGTATATAAATTTTTATCCTCTGGAAAAACTATGGCAGTTTTTCAGTTAGAGTCTTCTGGAATGAGAGAGCTAATAAAAAGACTTAAACCTACAAAATTTGAGGAAATAACTGCTTTATTGGCTCTGTATAGACCAGGCCCATTAAATTCTGGCATGGATAAAGAGTTTGTTGATCGAAAGCATGGCAAAAGTCGAGTTACATATCCTCACGAACTGCTTGAGCCAGTTTTAGAGGAAACTTATGGAGTAATTGTTTATCAAGAACAAGTTATGGAGGCAGCAAGAGTTTTAGCTGGTTTCTCATTAGGGCAAGCCGACATCTTAAGGCGAGCTATGGGAAAAAAGAAAAAAGAAGAGATGGAAGAACAAAGAGAAATTTTTGTTAAGGGCTGTGAGAACAAAGACATATCATCTAAAAATGCAGAACAAATTTTTGACTTAATTAATCAGTTTGCTGAATATGGCTTCAATAAATCACATTCTGCTGCATATGCTCTTATTTCATATCAAACAGCATATTTAAAGACTTATCATCCTGAACATTTTATGTCAGCAGTATTGTCATCTGAATTAGGAAATACTGATAAGGTTTATGCCTTAATTAACGAATGCTCGAGGATGAAGATAGATGTCCTAAGGCCGAATATACTGAGTTCTAATAAAAGATTTTATGTCAACAAAGATTCTGATATTGAATATGGATTGGGTGCAATTAAAGGAGTTGCAGATGCTTTTATAGAACATATTTGTTTAAAAAGACAAAATTTAAATTTTAAAGATCTTTGGGATTTTTCAAAAAAAGTAGATATCAAGTTAGGAGGTAAAAAATCTTTAGAAGCATTGTCTCAATCAGGAGCTTTCGACTCTCTTGCACCTTCTCGAACTATAGCCATAAAATGTGTTAAAGATATGCTTGGAGATACTGAAATTTATCAAAAAGGGGGAGATCTTTTTTCTTCTATTGATGAGGACTTTGATCCATATGAAAAATATCATAATACTCAAGAATTGACCCTTAATGAGATACTTGAATTAGAAAAAAAATCTCTAGGGTACTATTTATCAGGACATCCAGTGCTGGCTATTGATAATAAGATTTTGAAGATTAGAACAAAGAAAATAAGCGAATTAACTACCGAAACAAAAACTGCATCTTTAGTATGTTTGGTAAATAGCGTAAGACCGATAAAGGATAAGAGAGGTAGGCCACTTACTTTTGTAAATTTCAATGATGGAAGTGGGGTCATGGATGGTATTGTCTCTAGCGAGGCTCTAGAGAATTGCCATGAAATTTTAAAAGAAGGAGAAATCTTATTATTTAAAGGATTAATAGAAGTTGATGATTATAGAACTAATGATTTGGGTAGTTTGATGTTTCGAATGAGGGTCAAGGAAGTTTCTAAAATTAATTCTGAACTCATTAAGAAAGTTTCAGAAGTTACAATTGATGTTAATAACTCTAAAGCTACATCTGTGGATAAATTTTCAGAATATATTGATTCCTTCGATAATGAATTTTGGATGCATGGCTCATGCAAACTTAATATCAGAGTTAAATCAGATAAATCTGAGGCTATAATAGATATAGGAGATAAATATATTTTTACACCCTCCCTTGAGAATTTATTTTTATTAGAGGATATTTTTGGTAAAGATGTTTTAGAGATAAAATAATGGATGACGAAAGGTTTTTAAATTTTGAAGAGCCAATTAAAGAATTAGCTCAAAAATTAAGTGCACTCAGAACAGCTGCAGTGGAGTCACCCGCTCTCAATGAAGAAATATTAAATCTTGAAAAACAGAATAAAGCATTAACAAAAAAAATATATTCTAAGCTTGATCCATGGCAAATAGTCCAAGTAGCAAGACACCCAAATAGGCCCCACACTTCAGACTATATAAACAGAATCTTTGATGACTTTGATGAGCTGCATGGGGATAGACAGTTTGGAGATGATGCATCTATTATTGGTGGAATAGGCCTATTAGAAAATATGCCTGTAATGGTTATAGGGCATGAGAAAGGTAGGGATACAGACGAAAAAGTAAAAAGAAATTTTGGCATGACTAATCCAGAGGGATACAGGAAAGCAAAAAGATTACTGTTACTCGCTGAACAATTCTCATTACCTGTAATAACTTTTGTTGATACTGCAGGTGCATATCCTGGTATTGAAGGTGAAGAAAGGTGTCAAAGTGAGGCCATAGCTAGAAACTTAGCAACGATGTCGGAATTAAAAACACCTATAGTTGTTGTAGTCAGTGGTGAGGGAGGATCTGGAGGCGCACTCGCTATTAGTGTGGGTGACCATCTATGCATGCTTGAATACGCAATTTATTCTGTTGCTTCACCTGAAGCTTGTGCTTCAATTATATGGAGAGAAGCTGAAAAAGCACCAGACGCAGCAAAGGCGATGAAAGTATCTTCTAAAGAACTAAAAAAAATCAATATTGTAGATGAAATTATTCAAGAGCCTCTTGGTGGAGCGCATAGAGATTACGATTTAATTTCACAAAATGTAAAGAGCTCCTTAATTAAGAATTTATCTATCCTAAATAAACTATCTAAAGATGAATTATTAGACAGAAGATATAAAAGAATTCTTAACGTTGGCGCATAATATTGTTAACTAAAGACTTAATAACTAAGAATGTTGACTTAAATAAAAAAATTTTTATAGCTTTGAGTGGCGGGCCAGATTCAACGGCATTATTACATCTTCTTTCAACGATAAACGAAACTAAAAAACTAGAACTTAAAGCAATCCATATAAATCATAATTTATCTAAAAATTGTTTTATTTGGGAAAAGCATTGTGAAGATATGTGTTCAAAATTAGCGATTAATCTTCAGACAGAATCAGTTAAAATAAAATCAGAGGGTGGTGGCATTGAAGCTGCATCAAGGAGGGCTAGAAATAAAATTTTTGAGAATATTTTACATGATGGGGATCAAATATTATTAGCTCATCATAGTGACGATGTTGCTGAAACTGTCTTTATGAGAATGTTGCGAGGCACTGGCGCAGAAGGAATGGAAGGACCTCAGATAAAAAGAATGATTGGTAAAGGCATTTTAATAAGACCGCTATTATCTGCTTCGAAACAAGAAATACTGAACTATCTGAATGAAAATAATATTAAGTATATTAAAGATGAGTCAAACCATAGCAATGAGTTTGATAGAAACTATATAAGAAATAAGATTTTTCCTTTGCTTGAGGAAAGATGGAAAAATTTTCCCAAAAGAATTAATAATGCTGCACAAATTTTTAGAAATAGAAATAATATTTATTCAGAATTGATGTATGAAAAATACCGACATATTATTGGAAAAAAAATACGATTGAATGAAATTAAAGAGCTTCCTGATTCAAAAATTGCAGATATTTTGCGATATTCTATCAAGGAATGTAATATTTCATCACCTAACAGTAAAATAATAGAGGAAATAATAAAAACCTTTATACATTCAAATCCAGGTTCAAAATCAACAGTTTCTTGGTCAAGGTCTGATAAAGAAGAAGTCGCTGGAAAAATAGAATATCAAGAGGGTTATATAGTAATTTCAAAAAGATAAAAAAAGGGATAAAAGATGAAACTAGATACAATTGAGCTAAATAAGAAAAACAATATAGCAATAATTAAGCTAAATAGACCTAAGCTTTTAAATGCCGTCAACGAGCAATTAGTTTGGGATTTTCAAAAAGCTACTGAAGATGTCAAAGATGATATTGATATTAAGGTTGTAATACTTACAGGTTCGGGAAGGGGTTTTTCAGCAGGTGCTGATTTAAGCGAAAGAAAAGCTTCCTGGGAAGGCTCAAAAGATGCACTTATAAGAGGATATAAACCATTTTTTGAAAATATCATTAACATGCCAAAACCAGTAATTGGTTCTATTGCAGGTCCTGCTGCTGGCATTGGGGCTGCCATAGCAATGTCTTGTGATTTAAGGGTAATGTCAGAAGATAGTTACATTTTATCTGTTTTCAGTAATATCGCTTTGGTCCCAGATGGAGGATTATCATGGTATTTACCAAAATATATGGGATTCTCTAAAGCTTATGAACATGCTATTGAGGCTAAGAAAATAACAGCTAAAGATTGCTTAAAATATGGAATTGCTAATAAGGTGGTCCCTCTAGAGGAATTGGAATCTAAGACAATAGATTGGGCTGAAAAATTGGCTAAAAGGTCATCTCAATCATTAAATCATACTAAAAGACTAATGAGAGAATCTCTTCATCTTAGTTATTGGGAAACATTTCATAATGAAGCTGAAATTCAAAATGAATTGACTGTAAGCTCTCAAAACAGAGAAGCAGTTAAAGCTTTTTTTGAGAAAAGAGAACCAAATTTTGACTAGCTATCAAGTAGTTTGCTTAAACCTACAATAATTGAATCAAATGAAGCTCTGGTAGTATTGGGATGAATTCCAACACCCCAAAATGTATCACCATCTTTTTCTAGTTCTATATATGCAGCAGCTTGAGCATCAGATCCTGATGAAATTGCAGACTGATGATAGTCAGCAACTTTAATATTTATTCCAATATTATTTGATAGACCATTGATAAATGAATCAATTGGACCGTTACCAGTTCCTTGAATTGTTATCTCTTTATTGTCCATATTTAGAGTAAGATCTAAAGAATGAATATCATCTTTCGAGGATGAAGAGTGTTTGACATATGAAAAATTGTTCTTAGGGATTAGATAATTCTCTTCAAAGATTTCCCAAATCTGTGAACTGATAATTTCTTTACCTGTTTCATCAGCTAGTTTTTGTATTTTTTGGCTTAAGCTGATTTGTAATCTTCGAGGCAAAGAAACCCCATGATCTTTTTCTAGAAGGAATGCAACTCCCCCTTTACCAGACTGTGAATTTATTCTGACAACAGCCTCATAACTTCTTCCAAGATCTGCAGGATCTATTGGAAGATATGGTACTTCCCATTTTGGTTCATTTGATCTTTTTATTGATTGAAAACCTTTTTTTATTGCATCTTGATGAGATCCAGAGAAAGCTGTAAAAACAAGATCACCTGCATAAGGATGTCTTGGATGCACAGGTAATTGATTGCAGTACTCAACCTCTCTCATTACTGAGTTAATATTGGAGAAATCTAATTTTGGATCAATACCTTGTGTAAGCATATTTAAAGCAATAGTAACGACATCAACATTACCTGTTCTTTCCCCATTACCAAAGAGAGTGCCTTCAACTCTATCTGCTCCAGCCATAAGACCAAACTCAGATGCAGCAACAGCAGTCCCTCGATCATTATGCGGATGAAGGCTTAAGCAAATATCTTTCCTGTTCTGAAGGTTTTCATGCATCCATTCAATCTGATCTCCATATATATTTGGAGTGGACATCTCTACAGTAGCAGGAAGATTTATAATAATTTTGTTTTTTGATACCGGTTTAAGAATTTCCACAACTTCATCACAAACCTCTCTTGCGTATTCGAGTTCAGTTCCAGTAAAACTTTCTGGTGAGTACTCAAAACTCCATTCTGTTTCAGAATTTTTTTCTGCTAAATTTTTTATAAGTAACGCAGCATCTGTTGCGATTTTCTTAATACCTTTTTTGTTTTGATCGAAAACTACTTTTCTTTGAAGAGTTGAAGTTGAATTATAAAAATGAATAATTGCTTTAGGTGATCCTTTTAAGGATTCAAAGGTTTTTACTATCAATTCCTCTCTAGCCTGAGTAAGAACTTGAATATTTACATCAGATGGAATTTTCTTATTCTCAATAAGATCTCTAACAAAATTAAAATCAGTCTGAGATGCAGATGGAAAACCAACCTCTATTTCTTTAAAACCAAGCTTGCAAAGCAAGCCAAACATTCTATCTTTTCTTTCAGAACCCATAGGCTCTATTAATGCTTGATTGCCATCGCGCAAGTCTACAGAACACCATATTGGCGATTTTTTGATAACTTTGTTAGGCCATTTTCTATTGTCTAGTTCAATTGGCTTAAAAGCTGAATATTTGTCTATTGGGTTATCCATTGTTTATAAACTAAATGTTATTATGTTATTTATGCTTACCCCTGAGATAAAAACTAATCTTATATTAAAAGAGATTGGTATTAAAAGATATTCATTACGAACAAAGACAACGAATTCTTCCAAAAAAGATTTATATTTCTATCAAAAGGGCACAATCTTATCACTTCTTGATAAACCTTTTGAGAATTTTGTTCAAGAACAGCAAGAACTTATAAAAGCAATTATGGCTTCAACTAAGCATGATAAGGGTGATGAAAAATCAGACAGGATCATAATTCAATCAGAAAATGAATTAGAAGAAAAGATCTTAAGCTTTAGTGATATAAGATTGATAATAATTTTTGGAATAACTTTAAATAGTGAACTATTTTTTGAAAATTCAGTTCATGCACCCTCAATAAACGAATTATTTTTAAAGAAAAGCCTTAAGAAAGATCTTTGGTTACAGATCAAATCTAAACTAAACTTATAACCCTATGTTTAAGATTTCTTTAATGGATCATCTTGATTTAGAAGATGCCTACAACATTGAGCTTGAAACAAACCCAAGCCCATGGTCAAAAGATAATTTTTTTTCTTCTTTTGAAGTCGGACATAAATCACTTGTATGCAAATACAATGATGTCATTATGGGATTTCTTATATTTTCTTTAATCAAAAAGGAAAGCCATCTTTTAAATATAGCTGTTCTAAAAGAATGGCAAGAAAGGGGAGCTGGAACAATCTTAATGGATGTTTTTATCAAACAATCAAAGGCCATGGGAGCAACAAAAGCATTTCTTGAAGTAAGATCTAAAAATACAACAGCAATTAATTTCTACTCTAAATTCAACTTTTTGAAAGACGCCGTAAGGACTAATTACTATACAGGCAGCAATATAGATGATGCCATTCTTATGAGCTTGGATTTATAACTTAAAGAATCTTTTTAAGAAAAGACTCAATTTCATCTGATTCAACTTGAGGACTAAAACGCTTAACAACTTCACCATTCTTATTGATAAGAAATTTTGTGAAATTCCATTTTATTTGTGATGTACCTGCAACACCTAGCTTTTCCTTTTTTAAGAAGCTAAAAAGGGGATCGGACTTTGATCCATTAACTTTAATTTTATTAAATATCTTAAAAGTTATCCCATAATTTATATCACAGAATTCTTTAATTTCTTTATTAGTTCCTGGTTCTTGAAGAGCAAATTGGTTACAAGGAAATCCCAGAATTTCAAAACCCTTACTTTTATATTTCTTGTATAGCTCTTCTAACCCTTTGTATTGATATGTAAGGCCACAATAACTTGCGACATTAACAACTAACAATACCTTTTCATGATATCTATTTAGAGATATATCATTAAGTTCAGCATCTTTTACTGAAAAATCATATATAGTTTTCATAATATTTTTTTATGTATGCGAAAATATCTCAGTATTATAATTAATTATGAACAAAAAAATAAAATTTGTGTGGAAAAATTTTGATGAATTATCGAATGACGAATTATATGCGGCTCTTCATCTGAGACAAGAAGTCTTTGTTGTGGAACAAGATTGTCCATATCTGGACGCAGATAATTCAGATCAAAATGCTTTCCATTTATTATGTTATGAAAGCAATAAACTTGTTGCATACCTTAGAGCTTTCAAACCTGGAGTAAAGTATGATGGCTCTTCCATGGGAAGAATTGTCACTGAAATAAATTCTAGAGGTCTTGGTCTTGGTAAAGAGATAACAAAAGAGGGAGTTAAATTTTTAAAAAAAGAATATCCAAATCATGAAATTGTTATTTCTGCACAACATAGACTAAAACATTTTTATATTGATCTTGGATTTACCCCTAGAGGTGAAGTGTATCTGGAAGATGATATTGATCATATACAAATGTATCTTACTCCCACTCAGCAGTAGCATCCTGCCTTAAATCACCCTGCAACTTCTTTCCATACAAATAGCTTTGTTGAAACAAAGGTGCCTATAACAGTCCATGTAACTATACCAATCAACTTATTATAAACAGCCAATAATGAAAGGCCGTCACTAGAAATTGATCTCATGGCATCTGCAACTATTGAAAGAGGTAATATTTCTGAAAATGGTTGAATGAATTCGGGTAGCGTTTCTATTGGAAAAAAAACTCCTGACATAACTATCTGAGGATAAATAAAAATAGACGCTATCACACCAACTGATTCTTGAGTTTTAGCCAAGCTCCCAATTGAAAAACCTAAAGTTAGAAACATTAATACGCTAAGCATAATAACGAAAAATAAGTGTGAAATACTCCCAACAATATTCACATTTAAAAAGAAAAAGGCAAAACTAAAAATAATACTTAACTGACCAAGAACAATAACCATACGAGCAACAACTATTGCAGAAACGAAATCTATTGGCTTAATTGGAGTTACAAATAATCTTTTAAGTATCCCCCTTCTTCTAAATTCAACAATATTAAATCCGCTTCCAGCAATACTAAGATTCATAAGCATAAATGCCATAATACCAGGCAATAAAAAATCTAAGTAAGTTTGTGTTCTTGATTTAATATCTTGTATATCAAGACTAAACATTGGTATTTTTTCAGAAATTTCTCTCTCAACACTTATGAGTGTCTGATTGATAATTGGCTTTATGGCTTCAATAAAATTAATTTGTGATTTGTCTGCTAGTAATTTGATATTTGTTGTTTTATTTGTATTCCCCATATCAGTAGGCAGTACAAGTATTAATGTTAGTTCACCTTTAACAAGCTTATTTCTAAGACTCTCTTCATCAGATTGGTTGATATTAAATAATGCATTTTTAGAAAGTTTATCAATAAACTCTTTGGAAATATTCGAGTCTGAGTAGTCAACAAGACCAATATCTACCGGGTCTCTTTCCCCGTTATTCAAGCCCACAATTCCTAAAATTACAACGGGTAATAAGAGACTAAAAAATATATATTGCTTATTTCTTAGGAATATCTGAATAAATACTTTAGTTAAATATAATTGAGGTTTTTTAAGCATCTTAATCTCTTAGTCCGTGACCTGTTAAAGCTATAAATACATCTTCCATATTTCCATATTTAATTTCTTTAATTTTATTAGGAGCATGTTCCATAATTAAGTTCTTGGGTGAATCCTGTGCAATAATTTTTCCATAATCCATAATTGCTATCCTATGGCATAAGAACTCTGCTTCTTCCATATTGTGAGTAGTCAAAACTATGGTCATACCAGTCCTGTTAAGTTCTAGGACAAGATCCCAAATATTTCTCTTTGCTTGAGGGTCTAAACCCGTTGTTGGCTCGTCAAGAAATAAAACCAAAGGATTGTTAACTAATGCTGAAGCTATTGAAAACCTTTGCTTCTGACCCCCAGATAATTCATTTGCATTAGCATTTGCTTTGTCTTCTAGCTTTACTCTTTTGAGTAACTCTAGCGGATCATTCGAAGAGTTGTACAATGCTAAAAATAATTTAAGTAGTTCAACCAATGTCATATTATCAAAATATTCATTAGCTTGAAGTTGAACCCCAATTAATTTTTTTATTTCATATGGATTGCTTGTAACATCAATTGAATTAATTAAGGCAGAGCCTTCATCTATATCCTTAAGACCTTCCAGCATTTCAAGAGTTGTGGTCTTGCCTGCTCCATTAGGGCCAAGTATTCCAAAAATCTCACCGGAGTTAATAGACAAAGAAACTCCATCTACCGCATTAAAAATCTTTGATGTGTCTTTGGGATTTTTATATTTTTTAACAAGGTTAGACGCTTTAATGATAGGCATTGGAGCTTTATTTCACCTAATAATAGGACTATCAAATAATAAACTATGTATCTCTTCAGTTATGAATGGGGCAAAAGGGTGCATCATGTTTAGAATTTCTTTCAAAAGAGGTCTGAGGTTATTAGTTTCTCCACTTTTTTTGCATTCTTCAATATAAATATCACAGAACTTGCTCCAGAAAAACTCATAAACTTCATTTACAGCGTAGTCTAATCTGTAATCTTTAATATTTCTCTCAATTTGCTTTTTTGATTTTTCAAATTCTTTATATATCCATTCATCATTTTTATTTACTGATTCAAATTTATCATTTCCTGCTGGATAGCCATTGATAAACCTTGCTGCATTCCAAACTTTAGTACAGAAGTTTCTGTATCCCTTAAGCCTACCCATTTCAAAACTTATATCTTTAGTATGTGTTGCTAATGAATAAAATGTCATCCTCAAAGCATCTGTTCCATATGAATCAATTCCTTTTGGGAATTGATTTCTTGTTTTTCTTTCAATTTTTTGAGCGATGCCTTCTTGCATAAGATTAGAAGTTCTTTTTTCTACTAGATCATCTTGGGAGATGCCATAAATTAAATCTAGCGGATCGATAACATTACCTTTGGATTTTGACATCTTTTGTCCATTTTCATCTCCAATGAGACCAGTAACATATACGTCTTTAAAAGGGATTTTATTAGTAAACTCAAGACTCATCATCATCATTCTTGCAACCCAGAAAAAAATAATATCAAACCCAGTAACCAAGAGAGACGTTGGAAAATGTTTTTTAAAATCTTCAGTTTCTTTTGGCCATCCTAAAGATGCAAAAGGCCATAAGCTTGATGAAAACCAGGTATCTAAAACATCTTCATCTTGTGAGAGTTTTCTGTCATCGAGTTCATAATATTGTCTGACTTCTTCCTCACTATGGCCAACGTATATATTATTATCTGAGTCATACCATGCTGGTATTCTGTGACCCCACCATATTTGTCTACTGATACACCAGTCCTCAATATTATCCATCCAATTAAAATATGTTTTAACCCAATTGCCCGGATGAAATTTTATTTCACCCTTATTAACAGCGTCGTTAGCTTTTGTTGCCATTTCCTCAGTTTTGACATACCACTGATGACTTAATCTAGGTTCAATGACAATATTAGACCTTTCGCCTCTAGGTACGCTTATATGATGTTTTTCTTCTTTCTCTAGAAGATTGAGTTCTTTAAGTTTTTCTAAAACGATTTTTCTAACTTTAAAACGATCTAGCTTTGAAAATGGTTCAGGTACATTCTCATTTGACCATGCATCTTCATTAAATATATTTATAGGCTCAAAGTCACTTGTTGTATCTGAGGTTTTTACCTGTCCGTCTACTTCATGAAGTGAATATTTTTTACCTATTTCGTAATCGTTAAAATCATGACCTGGAGTAATTTTTAGACAACCAGTTCCAAACTCCATATCTACATATTCATCAGCTAAAACTGGTATTTTTCTGCCTACAAAGGGCAGAACGACATTTTTACCGATAAGATTTTTATATCTATCATCATCTGGATTAACAGCAACTGCCATGTCTCCAAACATAGTTTCAGGTCGAGTTGTAGCAACTGTCACAAAGTCTTCGGAGTCTTCAATTGGATATTTAATATGCCAAAGAAGACCGTCTTTTTCTTGTCTTATTACCTCAAGGTCTGAAACAGCAGTCTTTAGTGATGGATCCCAATTAACTAGTCTATAACCTCTATAGATTTTATTTCTTCTATGTAATTCAACAAACGCTTTTATAACTGCTTCATTACAACCATCGTCTAAGGTAAACCTATATTTATCCCAATCAATAGAGCTTCCAAGTCTTTTAATTTGCGATGTTATTTTTTCTTCTGAGTACTCTTTCCAAGACCAAACCTCATCAAGAAATTTTTCTCTTCCAAGTTCTAGCCTTGTTACTCCTTTCTTTGCAAGATTATTTTCTACAACCATTTGAGTTGCTATGCCTGCATGATCAGCGCCAACTTGCCAGTGAGCATCTTTTCCTGACATATGGTGATATCTAGTATAGAAATCCATAATCGCATATTGGAAACTATGACCCATATGAAGAGTGCCAGTAACATTTGGAGGCGGTATTACTTGTGAAAAAGAAGTATCAGAGTCTTTATTTGAAATAACTCTTTCGGACCAGATCTTGGACCATTTTTCTTCAATTTCTAAAGGGTGATACTGCTTATCCATCTAGAATTGCGTATTTTTATTTTAATTTCTTACTTAATAATAATTCACTAATTAATGGAACAGGTCTGCCAGTTCCAGCTTTTACTGGAGTGCTATATGATGCAGTTGCAGCAATATCAATATGCGCCCATTTATAATCATTTGTGAATTTAGATAAGAAAGCAGCAGCATGAATTGTTCCAGCTTCTCTTCCCCCACCAATATTAGCTAAATCAGCATATTTAGTTTTGGTGCATGATTGATGTTCATCCCATAAAGGCAGTTGCCAGGCTCTGTCTCCGGAATCTTCACCTGCTTGAACTATCATATCTGCAAGATGTTGATCATTAGCCATGACACCGCTAGCATGCCTTCCAAGCGCGATTACAACCGCACCAGTTAAGGTAGCCATATCAATAACATGAGAGGGCTTATATTTTCCGACATACGTAAGACAGTCAGCAAGAATTAATCTTCCTTCTGCATCAGTATTTAATATTTCAATTGTTTGACCTGACATTGATGTAACAACATCACCTGGTTTCGTAGCTTTTGATGAACACATATTTTCTGCGCAACCCATAATGCCTACTACGTTTACATCAGCATTGAGTCTAGCTAATGTAGACATAACACCAAATACTGTAGCTGCACCACACATATCCCACTTCATTTCATCCATTCCAGGGCTAGGCTTAATAGAAACACCACCCGTATCAAATGTTACGCCTTTTCCAACTAAGGCAACCGGCTTATCTGAAGATTTACCACCTTTATATTCAATAACCATCATTCTAGCTGGTTCTTCACTTCCTCTTGAAACGCTTAAGAATGATCCCATGCCCATTTTTTGCATATCTTTTTCATTGAAAGATTTAACTTTTAATTTTGGAAAATCTTTACTCATAGCCTTAACCTTTTTTTCAATAATTCTAGGCGTGCAATGATTTGCAGGTAAGTCGCCTAAATATTTAGCAGTATTTACTCCTTCTCCAATCGCATAGCCTTTTTTAACTGATTTCTTTGCTTTAGAGAGACTAGAACCTGAAAGGTTAGAAGTTAGTACTATTAATTTTTTAACTGATGGTTTTTTAATAGTTTTATTTTTTGTTTCAGAAAAAATATATACATTTGATTCTATTGTTTTAGCCACCATTTCGACTAACCAAAATTGATCTTTGCTTTTAGGAGCTACTGTTCCTGGCATTACAGAAATATCATTTGCCTTAAGTTGATTTCCTTTATGAGCAATCGACTGATACATGCTTATCCATTTATGTGTAGGGACATCTTTCTCTAAACCCTTTATTAACAAAATATTCTTTGCACCAATTCCATCTATTTTAGGAAGTAAAACAGAGCTTCCTGGATCTTTAAGATGAGATGAGATTGTTTTTAGGATGTAGCTTTTTGAGACAGCATTTAATTCCTTAAATGACGAATCACTCTTTGTATTTTTATTTATAACTAACACCAACATATCTGTTTTTAACGATGATAAGCCTGATGATGAAACATCTTTTAGTGAAATATTATTTAAAACTTTATATGCCATTTAAGTTCTCCTGTTATGGTATTTACTGATAAGATAAATATTGTAATGCATCATACTTCACAAGGCATATATAAAAGGAATATTCTTTCAAAAAGCTTGAATGCTGAAGTGCTAAAATCAACAATAGGAATACTGCTAATTTTCTTTTTTTTAGTTGTAGGATCAAGGTTTGTGGGATATTTTGAACAGGCTTCAGAAGGGTTATTAGACCCTAATTTAATATATAAAATTGTTGTTTTAAGATTCCCTGAGTTTATAACATTATTAATTCCGCTATCATTTTTTCTAGGTATAGTTATTACAATAAGTAGGCTATATGCTGAAAGAGAGATTTATGGATATCTCTCAGGAGGTATTTCTCAAATTGATCTTATTAAGTTTCTAATACCCCAGTCAATAATCTTTTTTTTCATAACCCTAATTTTAAGTATCTATGTAGCCCCTTATACAAAAGAGCTGTCAAGAGAAATAATCTCCATAGATACAATCGATGAACAAATAGAATCAATTAAACCAAAAAATATTTTTTCTCTTAAAGAAGTAGATGGATTTATGTACATTGATAGCAAAAATCAAGATTCAATTGGCGGAGTGGCACTATTTATATCAAATAATAACTCCTCATCTCTAATTCTTGCCGATAGATTGAATATAAACAAGTCACAGCCATCAATTAATTTGAACTTTCAAGATGGCTCGGTTTATAGAGATATATGGGGATTAGATTCATCAATCATTTCTAAATTTGATCAATTAAAATTTCCAATTGAGGAAGATAAAGATAGTAATTTAGAATTATCATTATCAAAATTATTTGATTTTTCATCTCAGTCGTCTGTGTCTCAGATGCAATGGAATATATCTATACCATTAACAATTTTTATACTCTTAGTAATGGGTGTGCATCTCTCCAAAGTAGAGCCACGCCAAGGAAGGCTGTCAGTGATGTTGCCGGCTATATTCATCTATATTTTGTATTTAAGTTTGCTTATCTTAGCTAGGGAATCTTTTGAGGATAGTTCACAAAAGACTCAATATTATATTTGGTATGTCCATTTTATCTTTTTTTGCTTCTGTGTTTTAAGTATTTTTAAGTCAAATTTTTATAATACTTCAAATTTGCTAGCCACTATTAAGAAGAAAAATTCTATTAAAATTTTATTGCTACTAATAGCATCTTTGATCTTCCTATGGATTGTCAGATGATAAAGATATTCAACATATATTTAATTAAGCGGTCTTTTTATTTCTCATTCACTATATTAATATTTTTTGGGTTGCTTGATTCAATTTTTACTTTCATATCAGAGTTAGAGAATATTTCGCCTCAGTTCAACATTTTTATTATTTTCAAGCATGTTATTTTTTCGATGCCGCATAATTGTATTCAATTTTTAGAAGGCGCATGTTTGCTTGGCGTAATACTCGCCTTGGGAATTTCTCATCAAGAGGGTAATCTAAATGTATTAAGATCTGCTGGAGAATCTCCCTTGAAGATTATTTTCATAAGTTCTATTGGCGCTCTAATGTTGGCCATACCGTTAATAGCGTTTGATGAAATTAGTTTCAGGAAAATATATTTAAATTCAGAGGCTAATAAAAATATCTTATCTCAAAAAAATGTCTCAAGTAATAAAGACACAACATGGATTAAGTCAGACAACTCTTATTTAAGTTTTGAAAATATTATTGATGATGATATTTTCAATGTTAGGTTTATAAAAACTGATAATAATGAAATCGTCTATACCGCTAAAGCTAATTCAGCAAAGGTATCTGAAAATAAGATTATCTTTTCTAATAATACTTTATATAAAAATTTTGCTAATGATTCACTGAAAACTAAATCTGAGATTTTTACTATTCCAATCCAATCAAAGGTAGCTTTAAAAAATATCAATCATCTTGGCATTAAGAATATACATTCATACCAAAAATTTTTTTCAGAAAGCATTTTAGAGAACGATGTTTTATTTAAAGCGCATTTAGATAAAGTTTTTTACAGGACAATTTTTATACCAATTTCTATAATGGCCTTAATTATATATTTTGGATCGTTAATATTTACATCATTGCGCGATTCAACTGCTGGTGGTCGAATTGTAGTTGCTGTAATAGGAGCATTTATTTATAAATTACTCCAAGACCTTTCTATCGGAGTATTTATATCCTATGGATTCCCAGTTTATCTTGGTGTAATCCTTCCTTCTATAATCTTATTCTTTATGAGCATTAGAGCTTATCAAAAAATTTAAATTTTTCTATAGGAAGTTCTTGAAAAATGATCACTTATTGAAAGTTTTTTTTTAGAAACGTACATTAATAGCAATGGTATTCCTGCAAGTAAGAAAGTAACTAAATTAATAAAAAATCTTATAGACACATGTTTTAAGCCTATTTTATTATTGTCTAGACTGTATATTTCAAATTTCCAAACTGCCATTCCAAGGGTTTTCCCTCCATGGGTCCAAAAATAAGCGTAAAAAGACCATGCGCTTATGATTACAAGAGCCATG
>MDTB01065913.1_pt1 | contig 26577 bp, 10 predicted proteins | sample 811161 | NCBI WGS metagenome assembly MDTB01 (sample SAMN05326650, study PRJNA326480) | marine metagenome | isolation source: seawater | place: Mediterranean Sea | collected 2009 | reverse complement strand
TGCTGTTTAGTTTTAAGGTTCATCACGTACATACCACTTTCATCGCCGCCACCATCATCTAAACACATTTGGTACCTCCAACCACCTTCGTTGTCAGTATGATTACCAATTTGTGTGTTAGGCCCAACTTGCATGATAGCTACATTAATTTTGTATGGAAAATGTTTAAGGATGTCATAAAGCATAGGGTAGTCATTGTTGCTTTGCATATTTTTATTGTCTATACAAATTGGCAATGCCTGCCATTCGCCATGAACATAATCACCAGATTTGTTATCAAAATCTTCAGGTGTGCCTCGCACACTATCTGAAAAATCTTCTGGCTCGAGAAAACGTTTGTTTTTATGAGAATTGAATTCGTGTGTAATTTGCGTGTGATGTTTTTCTAATTTTTTAAAACATTCACCTTGGTCGCCATGGTAAAAATCTTTATCAAGCATTTAAAATATTAACATTTTTATCATGTATTTGTCTATCATGATTCTGCCAATTATCAAATATGCCTTCGCCGTGATTCACTAGTTCTTGTTGTTCAGTAAGTTCAAAGTAATCAGTAAACTCTATTCCGTTGATAATGATTCTTCTGTTCTCAGAACCAAACACATAAACAACATGTTCATCATTACCTAATGATACTCCGTGCTTAGTATCTTGTACTCTAGTCCATATGCCATCCTCTTTGACCATGTGTGTGCCTGAAACTTTTACACCTTTGTAATCATACAAATTATCAATTAAGAATTTAGCAGTTGCAAATACTTTCGCGCCAACTGAAACTTGATCTTTTAATTCAATTTGCTCAATTGCCTTCTGTGTGCCATCTGCCATTGTAACTAGAGTGCCTGCCACAAAACAACCACCTCCACCTGATCCAGTAGTACCTGATGTGCTATTTCCTGAGCTATCGCCAAATCCAGCCGCAGTTTGAGCAAACTCAACTCCTGAATTAAATAAAGCTTTGTAAGTTCCTGAAACTTTAAAATATGCCGCAGTTATTGTTTTCCAAGTTCCTGAAACTTTGTAAAAAATATTGTTGACATCTTTATATGTGCCTCCAACTTTGACTTTCGCTGTAACACTAATATTGAATACAACAACTACCTTACCGTCACCACCAACGCCACCTGACGAAGCGCCTCCAATAGCAATGCCACTTGAATAAAAACTTTCACTAGTACCACCCGGAGAAGTACCAGATCCATCATCGGATGATCCACTAGATGGAACTGTATTTGAACCTGCAAATCCAGCACCACCTCCATTATCGCCTGAAGCTCCAGAGCCACCTTTACCTCCGGCCGCTCCGCCACCTCCAGCGCCACCTCCACCACCGTCTCCAACGTGTCCAGCACCATTTTCTCCAAGTGTGGCTGGTGATTCTCCCGTGGCTGAATTTGAGTTGATACCTGAAGCTCCTCCTGAATGTGCGCCACCACCGCCGGCTCCACCGCCACCGCCTGCAACGGCAATAGCTGATGCGCCAATTTTGATCACAGAGGCGCCACCGCCTCCACCACCTGCACCAGAATATGGTCTTGCTGTACCAGATTGTCCTCCAACACCTCCAGAGAAGCCTGTTATACTTTTTCCGTTTGCACCGCCTGGTGCACCTTGTCCAGATGAACCACCTCCACCACCGCCTCCTACTGCAATGGTAAGTGTATCACCTATGTTGCTTGTTACATCATAACCTGTTTTCTTCACATGATGTCCGGCCGCTCCAACACCTCCCGCATGTCTGTCAGAGCCTCCACCGCCACCACCGCCTCCCCATAGGTACATGTCTATAGTGGTAGTACCAGCCGGTATGGCTACTTGATTTAATGTTCCTGAATAAAAGAATGTTTGGGTTACTGTAGGCACAGGATTATGCCTCTCTTACAAACCAAAAGTCCCCGTTGTCACCATCACTGTCACTTGGATTTGAAGTTGAAACTGTTTTAGCAGATCCACCCCAAAGATCACCAAATGCGACAATGGCGCCAATGGATGCTAGATTTTTATTGCCTGTGTCGCCTTCTGAAATAGATCCTACTGCGGCCAATGTAAAGGAATCTAGAGTCAAACCTCCTGCTGAAGAAGATTTTAATGTTGTTGAATGATTTGCGGCTCCGTCGTCTGTAGTGTCTGCCGCTCTTATAATTTGAGAATATGAAGCACCCTCCCCTGCCACAAAATGATTTTCTGATACATCATAGAATAATCTGGCGTCGTCTGAGTCACTTGTCTCTACAATTAATCCTGCATCTGTCTCAGAGTTTCCTGTGTTTACTTTTATAAAAGCATCATCATAAGTGTTTATGTTTGATGATGTTGCATCATATTCACCACTAACATTTAAATTTCCTGTAATGTTTACAGTTCCAACAATGTTAACTGCTGTCTCTGATCCATCTAAAGTAAGTATTGTGTTTGTAGTGCCGGCATCATTTACTGTAAATTTTAAATCCTTGTCTTGTGAAGTTTGTGCAATAGTTACGTCATTGCTATTAACCGTTACAGTTAATTCACTTGAATCTCCTAACGTAAGTCCAGCATCATTATCAATTGTCAATCCACCAGTGGTTGTATCAGCCGCATCTGCTCTTAAAAAATTTCCACCAGCAATTAATGTGCTTGATGAATTACTTGTGCCTGATGTATCAACAAATGTTGCAGATGTATTTGTACCTTCAAATACTGCACCAAGTGTTGAATTCAAAGTAATTCCTGCTTTGATAGATGCAAAGCCTGACTGTGTCACACTAGGAGTAAATGTTGACCCTGATAAAATGGCAACTCTAGTATTACCTGCATACATTGAACTAACCACAACATTGCCACCTGAGCTTGCAAGTGTTTCTATTTTCCAACCAGATAAAGTTTGCCCTTTAGTGTAAACTGGACCAACTAATTGAAATGCTGACCCTGTGTACACATACAGTTGATCATCGTCAGAATCATGCCATAAATCACCAGCTGATGCAGAAGTAGGCGCCGCTGATTGTGACTTTGCACCACCTGTAGGTTCAAAGGATGTTCCATCGTATACTTTCAACTGTCCTGTATTATTATCAAACCACACTTGACCTTTTAAAGGTGCTGTTGGTGCCGATGTAGAGGAATGACTTTCTAAAAGTTTTACTAGATTTTCATTTAGTAACTCACCAAAACCTGAATAACTTTTTCCAAACAGTGTTAAACTTGTTGACGTATCAATCGTACCATCGGTAATTGTAGCAATTACTGTTCCGTCTGTTTTGTTTATTGTGTACGCCATATACTATATTTATAAATCCTTTAATTTATCTGCTTTTGCAATTTCGCTTTCAATTTTAATGTATTCAAATGCATCGTCTTCTTCATAAACACGTTTTTGTTCTTCTGTTTCTTCTTTGATTGCTTTGATTTGTTCTTGCATTTTATTGAAATTTTCAGTGTTTGGAATGTCAGATTTATCCAACATCTCCATTAAAATGTTCATTTGTTTGTGTAATGGATACTGCTCTAATACTCTTAAATTGGCATTGAAATTTACTTCACTTTCTCTAATTATTGTTTTATCATGCATTGGTTTAACAGATCCAGTATTGTAATCACCTTCCCAATAATGAGTAGTGTTATCAAATTCTACTTCTTTGACTTTAAATTTAGTGGTGTCTAAACTATTAAGAATAAATTGATTGTCTTTTAGTGTGTCTGTGATGTCAGCTGTGAACACTCCGTTCTTTGCATTGAATAAAAATGTTTTCTTTTCGCTTGCCATTATGCTACCTTCCTTTCATTCATATCAAGTCCCTGCATGATACAAATACTATATTTTGGGGACTCACCTTTACCAATTTTAGTTACCGCGTGTGGAGTTCCTAGTTTCATTTGGAATAATGCTCCCGGTTTTTCATCTACTAAGTGTGCATTGCCTTGCTCGTCCCAATATTTAAAGTGTGGCTGGTCTGAATGTAAAAAAATTAGTTTGAAAAGCCAGTATGCGCCATCGCTGTCTTTATGTTTTGGAATATGATCACCAGGCATGTATTTGTTGACACAATAATTGAGTCTTGTTGTCCATTTCACTGGTATAGTTTTAAATATTGCATCTGTCAAATCTTTTGGCATATCATAATAGTGCAATTGGTGAAGAGAAGCATCTCCATAATTAGTGTAGAATGTTTTTGCGCCTGCTCTGGCTTTGAACAAATGGTCATATTTTTTAATCAATGCCATTACCTCATCTACATTACTCATATAATTTTCTATTTGATTAAACATTATCCTGACACGTACTCCCATGATGTTCCACCAGAATTTACTCTGTAAATTAAATCGTTGTTTCTTGTTGGATTTGCTATAGAAGGAGTCACTCCTGTTAGCACAGCTGACGTGCTGGAAATAGAAACAGTAACACTTACAGTTGTGGTTGCGATAGTATTTGGATTCTGTACAACGCTAGCTACATATGCTTTGGTTAAAGGTCTAAAATTTGCTACTGGAGCCAAAGTTCCTAATAATTCTGCCACAGAGCCTGAAGTGCCAGCACTGGCAGTTTGGTTTAGGCCAGTGGTATCCAAGCTAAAGTATAAATCTGCCTGTTTATCAACATATCTTTTTACTGCTTTTTCTGTGACCAACATAGAGTTTGAAGCATTTGTAAATACTCCATTTGCATCGCCACCTAACTCACCGTCTGTGGATATTCCTGTAACTGTGATTGAAGAATCTGCAAAACCTAAGTTTGTTGCCTCTACTGTGCCAATGGTTGCAGTTCCAGATGCGGATAATGTAGTCATTGAAGCAGTTGTTGTATGAAAGTTGGCAAATGTTTTACTGCTTGATCCTAAGTCATAAGTGTCGTCAGCTGTTGGAATAATAGCACGACTGTTTATAGTTCCTGTCATAGTGCCACCAGTTAACAACAAATTTAAACTTGCAGATCCAGTAATATTTCCTGTCACAGTTCCTGTTAATGCTCCTGTGAAAGCAGTAGCAGTAATTGTTCCGTCGACTTCTAATGCTGAACTTGGATTTATTGTACCAATTCCCACTCTTGATTCTGTACCATCTATAGTTAAAACTGTTGTGGTAACCCCACCATCATTCACTTTGAATGTTATATCAGTATTAGAAATAACATTTTGAATAATAGCTCCTGTGGCATCAACACTTAATTTTAGATCACTGTCTAGTCCAACGGTCAAACCACCATCGTTGACAACACCAAATGTGCCTGTAGTTGTATCATTTGCATTTGATTTAAGAAAGGTAGAAGCTGCTTCTCCGCCTAATGCATCAGAATCCGTGGATGTTCCTTGGAACTTTAGATCAGATATTGCAGTAGATAAAGTTATACCTTTTTTAATTGTTGTGAACCCAGATATGGACGTCTTTGGCGTAAACGTATCTTCAGATATAATTGCAATTTTATTTCCATCATTGAATAAATTAGTAATGTTTTGGGTAGCATCTGTTGAATCTAAAATGCTTTCAAATGTAAATCCATTTGTAGTCCCTGTAGTGCTTGGTGGACCAACTAGTATTGATGCTGATCCATTATAAAAATATAATTGTCCAGTATCTGAATCAACCCATAAATCACCTGTTGATATTGGACTAGGTTGATCTTGTTGATAAGGCACATTTCCACCAGCTGGTACAAATGCAGATCCGTTATATACTTTTAACCTAGTAGCAGTTTCGTCATACCAAATCTGTCCGCTTATAGGTTTTGTAGGCGCACTTGTATTTGAAAAATTTTCTAAAAGATGTAAAAAATTTTCCGCAATAGTTTCACCGTATCCAGCATATGATTTGCCAACAAACTTTAAGTCAGTTTGCGAATTTATAGTTCCGTCCTGAACTGTGTAAGAATTTTTACTTGCAGAACTATTTGTTTTGTTAACGGTGTAAGCCATTATTAGTATCCTGTGCTACTGCCTGAAGTTGTACCACTGATTGTGTTCGAAGTTGACACAGCAGTAGAGCTTGTTTCAGTGAATGTTGTTAAGCTTTGTATTCTTAATGTGTAATCAATTTGTATTAATCTGTTAAGTGATTTTTGCACAGGGTGGAAAACCACATGAGTTAAAAGTTTATTTGTAGATCCGTTTTCTGTGCCTTGCCAGCTTTTTAGTCCTAGCTCATCAAAAACAAAATCTCCATTAAAATTTGTAGTGTTATCAAATGCTGATTGCCCTGTTGGCTCACCATAATCTAAAGTACAAGTCACTACAATATCAGTATATTTGTTTCCTGCTGTATGTCTTACTTCCATTTTGTTTCTTGTGGTGTCTTTATTTGTTGAAGAATTATCATCAATTACTTTATAATATGTTTGATTGTATAATGTTGCATTTGATCCAGTTGAGTTAGGGGTAAGATAAGTTATTATTCCTGTTGGATCAACACTTGTCCCACCGTTTCCAAATGCCATTTCATGAATATATCCAGTTGTCTTGTTTGCTAAACTGTTAGCAAGTGCTTGTGACATGTTTTCATAGTGTATTGCATTTCTTTTATCAACTATGATTTCGCCTGTCTCTGGATCAAAAATTTTAATATGTCCAGACATCATAACACCTGATTGGTCTTGCGGCTTTTTATGTTCTTCTTTGTGTTCGTTTTGTTTATTATCTTCAGTCATCCTAGTGTATTTATTCAGGTGCATTTGTGTCTTCTTCTGCTATGAATCTAGCAGGCGCAGAAGTAGAAGCCTGTAATCCTTTACCATCTGATGGATTACCATCTTTAGCTGTGTACCAAACCTGTCCTTTCTTGTGTAAGATTTTAATTTCCGTTTTGTTAGCAGGAGCAGTGGTCAAAGTGACCGCTGAAGTGCTTCCGTCCACAGAATAATTAACGGTTGAACCGTCCTCGCTAGTCAACAACAATCGTTGGCCACCAATGAATATGTCTAATTGACTAGCGTTGGTTACGGTTTGTGTTGTCGTAAATGTGACACTACTACCATCACCTGTGTGGGTATCTGTGTAAATGGTGTCAACATAAGGTATAGTTTGAGTTCCTGATGCGTCTACGACTTCTGCACCTGGGCTATGGTCCTTAATTCCTGTACCAAGCGTTCCACGTTTTAGTTGCCCTAAAAGTGCGCCTGTTTTTGTAAAATATTCAATTCTTTCTTTATCAATAAAAATCACGCCTGGTATAATAGTTCTCACTGTAGACCCATCCCCAGCATACATTATCATAGGATCTGGCAAAGTTGTACCATCCTTCACTTTGATCTGTTGATCTTCAGGATCAACTTGATCAACAAGTTCAGTTGTGCCAGCTTTGGATATACGTTTGTAAAAAGTCCTATTTAACATATCTTTAAATATTCTGAAACCTGTGGCACTGACTGCTGTTTCCAATGCAAAATACATAACATCTAATCTATCAGAACTTGTTATTGTTCTTCCAACCACAGTGATTGTGTTACCGCTTAGTGTATAATCAAAATTTGGAACTAATTGTTCACCGTTGAGCCAAACAAATGTGTATTGGTCATTTAAGGTATCAAATCTTAATTGGAATATTCCACTTGGTCTTCCTTCCAACACTTCTCTTCTTTGTTTCATGCCTAAGGCATTGTTAAAGGTTGTCACATTTAAGACGTCATTAGCACTAAGCCCTTGGCCGTCTGCGGTTAGTTGTGCGAGATCAAGTACAATATCATTTCCGTCATTTGAATATTGATTATCTACAATGGTAGAAATACATATTACATCTGTTGATGAAGGCACAGAATCCGTTACAAAGTTCACATTTTGGTTGCCTATGTCCACAGTATAGTGTGTGTTTAAATTTTTTTCAACTCCGTTTACAAACACCTCCACTTGCGTAGCTGATGTAATAGTTTTTGCTGGATCCACTGTTGAATCATCACTCAATCCAGTTGCAACTCCATAGGTGTATGTGCTTCCATCACCAGTATAATAAGTGTTATCAGGCCCGCGTAACATCTTGCCATTGGCCTCTATCAAGGTCAATCCAGAAAAAGGCCCAATTGACCCTGGCGGATAAGTTAATGTTAATCTTGCTGTTGTACCGTCAAATGTAAATGCTTCAGTCCTCACGCTGGCAAAACTTCTTGTGCTCGTGGTTGACTTGTTGAAACCAGCAATTTGTATAAATGAATTTGCCGCTGGTATTGAACTATCGTCACCAAATGTTATGGTAACAGTGTTTGCAGTGATTGTTGATGTAAACGCTGTGGTTGGCACACCGTCGACAGTAACATATATTTCAGAACTTGTAGAATCTAAATTAAATTCACCTCTTGTAGAAGTAGTGAATTGTGCAGTTGATCCATCTCCAGTAAATTGATCAAGCACTCTATAATTTTCACCTGATATAGCAAATGTTCTTGTTGCTACTACACTGTTCATAATTGGTGCCGTGCCAAACGTGATAGTTTTGTCTCCAACATTGATAGTATAATCAGTGGTAAGTTTTTTAATATCTCCGTTTACTGACACAGTGACTGAACCAAGTGTGCCAGGAAAATCGCCAATTGCAAAAGTTGTTGTTGATCCATCACCTCTATGATTTTTTTCAGATATGAATGGCACTCCTGATTCTGGAGACGTATAAACTTTGATATCACATGTATCAAACAGCTGGCCTGGAACATTTTCTTCTGGGGCATAACTTGTGTCTGGAGTGACAAAGCCATCTCCTTCAAGTAGTATATCAGATGGATTTGTTCCTAAAGCTGATTTAAATAACCCTCCTTTTACTATTGAATCCAAAGTTCTATCATCTGTTGGAGTGAGAACACCGTCATCATCAAATTCAATAAATTCAACCATGGCACCTTCGTTTGGCATTACCGCTAAACTAAACACAGTTGTAGATCCATCCCCTCTGAAAATATCGTCCGTCTTTCTACGTGAGCTGTCATTTTCTGTGATGTATACATGATATATTGTCCCTGCCGGAGGAGCAGTATCAAAAATAAATTTCTCGCTTGAACCATCGGCATAAAAAGTTTTTACTTTGGACGCACCATAATTATCAAATGGATAATCATACCACCCTGCTTTGTCCCAACCTTGTTCTTGTGAAAATAGTAATCCTGTAACCATTGTTCCGCCGTAGTCTACTCCTGACATCAATTGTGACAATTCATTACCTGGCATACCGGCTGTAGGGGCATAAAATCCTTTTGTTCTGTCTGCGGCAGTAAGTCCAGTTTCGTCACCATACAGCTTGTACAAATCCTTCAAATTATCATCAAAGTCTGGCGTAGATGTAAATGCATCAGTCACCCTATACAAAGTGTTATTGTATCTAATATATTGTCCGTATGCGTAGCTGGTTGTAGGCTCCCAATCGACCACAGACGATGCACTAGACACTCTATCAAATTTAATTGTAGTATCAAAATCTCTGACCAAATCGTTTTCTAAGTTTGCGTATAATTTTGCAGGATTGTCAGGCGCACTGCCATCCAGTTTTCCACCTTGTAATATTACAGCAGGGGTTGTTGTATAATTTTTACCACCACTTGTTAAGGTAATCTTGGTGACTACACCATCACTGACTGTAGCTGTAGCTGTTGCCTGTGAAGTATCTGGAGTTTCATAAATTTTATAATCACCAGATTTGTTTGACATTGCATGATTCATTGACCCTGTTGGCATGTAGAAAGTTCCTGTAATGCCATCAAAAGTGTGAGAGTGTGACGCTCCAGAACCTCCATTTTGTGAATCCCATATATTGGCCTGTGTGGCACTGGTGAACAAAGGATAATAGTATCCATAGCTACCAGATGTGGTTCCGCTTGAACTGGTGCCTAATATTTGAAAAGGCCCTGTTGACGCAACTGTGCCACCAAGTATTATTACAGTTGGAGCAGTTTCATAACCAGACCCACCTGTTAAAATTGTCAAAGACTTCACATATTTTTTGTGATAGTCATTCCACATCTGCCAAGGATATTCTGTTAGTTTTGCCGTATCTTCTGACACACTTAATGGACGTATTTTGCTTTGATTAGCATCATAAAAAGGTGGATTATCAAAATCAGTAAATATACCATCTTCAGTATCTGTGCCAGTATAACCTAATTTGTATTCACGTAGTTTAGTTGCAAACGGTTTTACTTCATTGATATAACTTTCTACCCATTCGTCTGTCCCTTTCGTATAAGTTTTTCTTTGGTCTAACTTTCTTATGCTATTTTTTACATTAATAAATGATGTCTTGAACATCCAGTCTACATAAGTTTGTTCAGATAACACCTTTCTAAGGCCTGTAAAAAATAGTGTATTATATTCAATTGCAAGTTCATTAATTAAAAGATCATCTCTTAAAGCGGTTAAAATATTTCTTGTTTCTGTTGACGGTTCTTGATCAAAAAAGTTATCATCAAAGTTATCACCACCAGCATATCCAGTAGCATCTTGGCTGTAATCATAAAGTTTAGTTGATAATCTTATTGTGCCATTCTCTGTACCAACATTTGTAAAGCCAGATGTAGTCTTCATGTATATTTTCCAACCACCAGTATCGGCTTGTGTAACCTTTACATGTTTTCCTATTTCAAGATCAAGTTGATCTAGTTCATACTCATAGGTAACAAGTTTATCAATAGGCGTATTTTCATCATGAATCATTTCATGAACATCAGGGTCAGTTCCGTACCAATCTACATAACTCCAATATTTTGATGTGTTGAAACTTTGTAATTTAGTACGAGTAAATTCAGTTCCGTCCCAAGTGTATATTGCCCAAAATCCATCTGATTGCTCATCTGCTTTGACAAGATATTTTACCGTACCTGATAAGTCTCTGGTGTCTAAATATGTAAGTTCAGCGTATGTGTCAACAGTGGCATCCCATTCCAAACTTGCTTCTGTAGGTTCTGGATCTGACGCATTTAAATTTTCTAGATTAATTGTGCCAGTCAATTGATTTTTCTTTAAAATATCATTTGCGTAATCTATAATTTCTTTTAGAGCGGCATATCGATCTGCGTACCAACTTTGTCTTGGGCGTGTGCTATTTCCATATCTTTCATTTATAGCTAAGGAAATATCAGGAACAAGATCACCTTCTGAATTTTTTCCAATTAATGAATCCCACCAACGTGTTTCAATTTGTGTACCTGGACGATAATTTTTATCACCTTCTCTGACTAATTTCCAAACTGAATGACTGTCACCTTCAAAATTATTTGTTCTAAAATCAACATTTAATTTAATACTATCATCACTTAAATTAGGGCTTCCACCAAGTATTAATTTATTAGTATCAGTAACTGCATAATACTTCAATTGTTGTTTGGCATTACTAATTAAATTTGCAATACTTTCAGTTGCTAGACGCCTTGCCACAACTGTATTATCAGGAATAAAGCTGGCATTACGTACCCAGTAGTAGTATACATCAACAAAACTATCTGAAGCGGAACTGTATCTTTGCTTCACAGTGTAATTTGTATCATCTGGATGCAAAGGTATACCATCTATGTACTGACTAGGTAAAACACTAGATTCAATCCATTCGTAAATGTGAACTTCTGATCCTGGAAAGACTGAGCCCCAATTGTTTGCTCGATATTCTTGTGTGCTTTGCTCGTACCATAACCATTTAATCTGCGATAGATCCCACCATACTTCTCCAATATGTGTTTCGGCCCAAGCTAATTTTGTGTTTATTTTTTCACCAAAATTATAATGGGCTGGATCCCATGTAGTTTTGATGTTTATTTCTCTGTCTGCGGCTCCAGGTATTCTTCCTTTGACAGGATCATAAAGTTCATAATAATTTCTTATTGAGTTATTACGAGAATCAAAATCAAATACTGTTCCTAATTTGTTAGTATCCATAAAGTTTGTTTCTGATGCAATATTTTTCCACGCAAATTCGCCAGCAGTTGTGCAATCAAACACTGTTGTTGTGCCGTCATTACTAATAATAGAACTTCCGTCTGACGTATCAATATTTCCATCGTCGTCTGGCGCTCCAACAAACACTGTGTTATCAATGATACAGACTCCTTTACCAAAATTGTCATCCTCAGATACGGCTGTTGTAACTAAAGTGTCATCAATCACATATTTTGTATTATATTTGGTGGCAGTAAAGGCGCCTCCCGAACCAACATTTGTGTCTACAAATTGTGTATCTTGTAAATCAAATGTTGTTTCACCCGAATCAAAACGCATATCTCTACTGTTTCCAAAATTTTCTGCACCTATTACAATTCTGTTTCCAGAATCATTTATATCTAAGCTACTACCAAATTTTAAATTTGTATTTGTTGTAGGAGCATTTATAGTTTGCTGAAGACTATAAGATAAAGTAGAGTCACCGTCTGCGTCCCATTTGTAATGATAAACAACGCCTGCATCTGCTTGATTGCCATTGTCAAACCCAGGAGCTCCTATTATTAAAGTTGTTCCGTCTTTGCTCATTGCAAGTGTGTCACCAAAATTAGTGTTTAAAGTTGATCCGTCACTTGCCGTGCCAACTAATGTTTGAATGTAAGTAAATGAATGTTCAACACTGTCGTCATTAGACTGTGAAGTTCTTCTAAAAATTTCAACCATGCCGGCACTGCCAGGCGCCTTTGAACTCACAGCTAGTATATCACCATTATCGTTGGCGGCAATTGCGTGTCCAAAACGTTTCTCTGATGCTGGGTCATTACTACTAATAGTTAAATTCTGCACCCAACTGTCATAGGTACTTCCATCACTACCAATACTCCATTCATACATGTAAACACGACCTTCATTAGATTGGCCACCGTCAGCAAATCCTGGTGCACCAACAAAAAGATATTTGGTGGCAGTAGTTCTAACAGAGTCAGCTCCTGGTTCACTTATTTTATGTGACCATCCAAAATTTTGCGATGCAAGATCACTTGGTGGAGTAATTGTATTAAGTATTCCATAAGTGAATGTTGACGGATTCCATAGATATATTTTTATAAGTCCTGAATCATTGAAACGTGTACTACCATCTGATCCAATAGTGTTTGTAAAAGGTGCGCCTGCCACAACGAAGTTTTCATCAGTACTCATTGATAAAGAATAACCTAACTGACTTGTGTTGTCATCATTTTCTGTCATTGTGACTGTGGCTTGATTTGAAAACACAGTGCCAGCAGTAGATGAACTTCTAAACAAGAAGTGAACTTCACCTTGTGACTTTGTTGGAGCAGATACTACAGCCGTTCTGCCGTCATTTCTTGCAACAATTTGAAACCCAAAATCTTGATTTGTAGTGCTGTTATCTGGAGATAATTTTTTAACTGTTGTGTAAGGATCTTGTTTTTCATAGACACGCCATAATCCAGAGCTGTCTGCATCTGCAAAAACCTTATCGCCTGGTGTATCATTTGCAGTATCTTTATCTATATAAGTTTCATGATCTAATAAATCATTTACATTATCAATCGAGTTCAACCTTACCGATACAAACTTATATAAGCTACCATAGCTTGATGCCGTTGAATTATCTCCTAGTGTAGGTAAAATATCAATTGCTCCGGTATAATCAATTAATAGTGTTCTGTGATCTATGACTTGTTTTACTCTGAATACGTTGTTTAGGTCAGGCAACTGTGCATTTCTAATAGCGAAATAATCAGATGTTTTAGTCCGTGTTCTTCCTGTGAGATTATGAGAGCCACTAAAAGTTATTATCATTTCAGTAGCATCATTGATTGGTTGTAGAAGCTCAACAGTAACTCCACTATTTGTGACCCTGTATACGTCCCAATCACTATTAGGTTTGTTGGCAATCCATATCAAATCGTTGGTTGATAGTTCATTGACATTTATCTCTAAAAGGTTATTCTCTCTAAATGCTGTCCTTTGGACTTGTGACAGTTGCGGATATCCAGCTGTTTTATACACTTGCACTGAATCACGATCAAATCCTTCTTGTGAATAATCGTATTGGCTAAAGGTGCTTGATGCAGTGTAGTCAATAGGCGAATAATGGAAATTTTGTTTTGCAATTCCTAAACTTCTGTTATAATTTTTTGAGAAAACTGGATTATCAAATAATTCAATACTTTGTGGTTCAGCCACAATTTCATTTTCGTTTAAGGTTATTTGTATGTTTTCCCTAGCGTCTGTGTTGCCAAATGTTCCAGATTTAATCATCCATTCAGGATAAAGATCTAGTGCAATATCAGATTCTTCGTACTGTGCTTTGAGTAATCTGTCAATAGCACTTTTAGTGCCTTTCTCCCTTATGTACCCTTGGTAAAATTTGTATTGTGAAATGTCGTTTACAAATAAATTTTCTAAATAATCTCTTGATTGATAACCAATAAGTCGTTGTGCCAATTGTTGCTGTGACTCATCAAAATTATTTGTTTCTAAATTATAAAAATCATTGAACTGTTGAATTTTGTAATCAAAATTAGGAATAAGTTGTGGTTTAGGTTTTTCACGTTTGTACATCCATTTTTCTGTAACAAATTTATTTCCTGAGTTGTGATTTACTTTTGCAACATAAAACTTTCCTTGATACTCCACAGTGTCACCTATTTTATAATCAGCATTGATAGCCCAATAGCTTACTTCCGCGGAGTCAAAAACAAAACCTGGACTATAATAATCACCATTCCAATTGCCAGATTTCCATCCAACTACCTTCAGCCTAGGTTGCCTGAAGCCTGTATATGGATCATATATTATATCTGAGAACACAGTTTTGTTATCAAACAATAATAAATGTTCCTTGACCACTGCATTAAGATCAATGTTAAAAAGTCCTACATTGTCAGATTTGATATCAACGCTAAATGTAGTTCCTACACGTTTTGTTGAAAGCTGACTAACTGGAATTTTGTTTCCGCCTGAATCAAGCATTGAGTAATCACCTGCTATATTTCTAAGTCGACCAACCACACTGTTTACTGTTTTAAGTTCTAATCCTGCCGCACCTGGCGATACTGTGATTGCAGATCCTGCAGACCAATTTTGTGTGGTCCAAAATAAAAATTCACGTACAGCATTAGTAAAATCTAAATTAGTTTTGAGTTCACTAGTGTATTTGTTGAAACTGAAGCCTTGCTCTTCTAGATATTTGCCATAGCCAAATAAAAAATCTGCAACTTCTTGAATGGTATCAAAAACATAGCCATATGGAATTGTTTGGAAATTATCTTGATAATTTTCAAATTTTTCTACCGCTTGGCCAGCAACCTCTACACGAGATCCACTCACAGACTTACGTGGATAATAAAAATTGAAGAATGGTTTAGTAATTGAATAGCCTAAAACTTTATAACCACCAATAAGTGTTGAACCATCTTTACTAATTTCACTATTTTTTTCGATCAATACTCCAGAATAATTGTAAGTGTTAATTGGATTAGATGTTCTAAATAAAACTTTGAAATTTTCGTCCGGAATAAATTTACTGTTAGCACTAGATCCAGGAGAAATTGAATCTGTCAATATTTTTAAATTATCCTTATCAGAAAAACCACCAAGCTTATATGCCAATTGAATGGTTAAATTTTTCATTTTATTGTAAAAAAATGTAATTGGATCAAGATTTTGGAAAATTAAATAATTTACAACAAAAGGTTGATATCCCGCAGTTTGAAAACGTGTTGTAACACCAGTTGCGTTATTGGTACTAGTTTCTAAATGATATTTTGCTTTTGCTAAAGTTTGTCTTACACCTGTATCTTTGTCTATAAGATTATTTGCAACATTTAAAGAAAGACGTGAATTATCAAAAAATATTGTAAAGAATTTGGCTGGCTTACTTAAAGCTAACATTTTAACGGCAGAATAAGGATATGAACTTGATCTTCTCCAAGCTGTTTCAGCGGGACTTTGATCTCCAAATTTGAAGTGATCGTCGATGCCTGCAAAATTGAAATTATCAATTAGTCCAGTTGCAATTGGATCTAATAAATTTCCAGATGCATCAACAGGCAAATATTTTTTTATATCAGGTTTACCATATCTACCTGTTTTTGTTTCAATCGCTGTCCATAAAATATCATTAGCACTTGTGTATGGCGCTGGTCCATAAGTATCTTCCCAAGTGCTCGGTTTTTCTGAAAATCCAAACATTTCCCATGGTCTTGTATGTGGACTATCTGTGTCATAAAAGTATTTGTATATTCCACGCCAATAACCTGGTAGCGTTGTTTTGTTAAGCCTATCTGTTGATCTGCTATAGTTGTAGGTAAAAGGTGTTGCTTCTTTAAAGACTGTGTTGTTGATATATTGTACTCCGTTACGTCCTGCCCATGTATAAAAATCAGGACCCATTATCTCAGTAACATCATTTAAAGAATATTCGGTACTGTTAAATGCACTTGGTGTGACATCATCAACATTTAGAAGTGTGGCATCGTAGGCAGTTTTACAATTATTATAAATTCTCTTTTCAAGTTCAAGTATTAAATCGTCTCTTTCATCTCCATAAGATTTAATAATTGACCCATCGTGTTTTCTTATTACAGTTGTTGACGTAAGATATGTGTCATCTGTAAACGTTTGAGGCGTAAATTTAGGATACATTCCAAGCTTTGTAGGTGTAGGAGGAATGTAACTTCCAGTAGTATCTTCATAATCTTTAATTTTAATTTTATCACCTGCGGCCAAAGTGGACGTAATATTAATACTATCATCCGTGGTGCTAACTGTGTAATCGCTATTTAATATTAGTTGCACATCGTTGACATACACGTACAAAGCTCTATTGCTTAGTGTTGTTGTGGAAAAAATACTATCAATTGCATACTCTGTGATACTACTATCCTGTACAGTATAGTTTCTTACAGATACGTTTTCCCCATAACCAACCATATCTTCGTAATAGAATGGAAATGAACTGTTTTTTCCTTGCGAGATTGCAGAAATTATTTCGTCTACTCTATCCGCAGGTACGCCTTCATATGCTGTGCCAACAGCGTATGTTAAAAATGAATTATACCATTTTTCATACTCCTGACTTGTATATTCAATCGATCTAATTACATTTGTTTGCTGATCAATCAAACCAAAAACCGCTGGTAACAAACTGCCATCGTGTTGATGTATCCTTCCGCCTTTTAATCTTGCGTCTGGCTTATCACGTAAATTAGATGTGCCAGGAATTACGCCTGTGACATCAGAATTTTTATCTAAAATATCTTGAACATGCCCAAGTATTTGGCCGTATGTAAATGTGCCTAATTGTAAATTTTCTGCATTTGTTTCTAAATTTTCAGGAATCTCATAAATGCCTTTATCAGCAACTTTTTCAGCACTACTGTAACCAGCTATTCTTATTTGATCACCCACTTCGAGGTCCTCATTAAATTTAACGTATTTGTTTACTGTTCCAGAAACTAAAGTATAATCTGTAGTTAGATCTTTGTTAACAGTATTGACTCTTACAGACAACTCGAGATCTGTTAGTGCTGATGAGTTTTCATAAAAATCAATTGGAAACAGTTTTTTTTCTGTGGCACCAACCACAAAAGTTCTAATTACTCTTTGTTTGCTATCAATTGTTCTTTTGACCCATGCACCTTTATTATTATGAGTAGTGGCACTAGTTGTATAATGTAAGTGGCCTTCTGCTAAATTTTTTGTAATTGTGTCGGCATCTGATTTATATGTAAATGTACCAGATGTATGATCTGAATCAAAAACAATATCACCAACATTATTAATGGTATTATATTTTACTTTTATACCCAACACAGTGTCTTTTGTTGCTGAGTCAGATGTTGCAAAAGCAAAAACTTTTGCACCTTCAAAGGAGCTATTTGGATATGTTGTTGGATCATCAAAACTTATATGATTGTTATCAAACATTGAAAACAAAGGTTGTTGATTAACCTCTGTTTTGGTCTGGGAAGTTTTCCAAGAAGTCGACGCACTATCATAAAAATATGTTTTACCTTGTTGGTCTGTACCAAACTCTACATATATAGATTCAAGATTGCCTGGTGTAGTGTCTGCTGTCTCTGTTAAATTAATTACAGCAGTTGAATCTCCCGCTGTTACAAATTGCACTTCATAAATTTTATTTTTTACAATTGGATCAGTGTCAGCACTAAAAATTACACGCATTCCATTAGCTAACGACACTCCGTCAACAATGTAACCAGAGGTACCGACAACATTGCTGAATGCATCTTTTGTAACATTGTCAAACAAAGTCACTGAATTTTTTGCTACGGTGCCATGATTATATAATCTTAAACCTGAATCAAATTCAATAATTGGACGTTTTGCTCTATCTGTTTCATCTAATGATGCAGTGTAACCGCTTGCTTCAGCAGTCTTTTCAATTACACTTTTATGAAACCATCTATTATACCTTGACCAGGCATTTTGATCTAAACTATCTCTTTTAATGGTTATATAATCTTTTGCTTCGGGTCTATAAAAAGCTTTGGAATAAGGACGTGAATCGTACACCACAGAATCATACGGTATGGTGCTTTCGGTTGCATAACTTTCAGGAGTTAATAAATTACTAGTATCTGTTAAAGTAATTGCATCACCAACTCCTTCTACATAATATTCTTTGTTTTGATATTCTGAAGATACTTTTGTATTGCTAAATTTTATTTTCATTCCATTAGATAAATCTAAAGTTCTAAGGCTATAATTTTTCACTCCAATAAGATCATCAGGAATAATTTGCGTTGTATCCGTTACAGATTTAACTTGGAGTATACCATACATAGATTCTGTAGTGGCTGACTGATAATACAATGTATCTGGTGCAGTAGTTGGCACTGTGAAAGTAACAGTACCAGAGTCTGTACCATTATTTGTAACTCCTGTAGTATAGATAGTTGATGTGGATCCGTCCGCTGATACTTTGTCCTTGTATGGCTCAGTCATTATCCAAAATGGATCGCCTTTTGCATCTACAGAAAATTTGTAAGTGTTGCCCCTATACAAAGTTACAATTGGATTTCTTTCATTTTCTTTGTGTGGGAAGTTCCATGCCCTAGCACTGCTTCCATCATCAGGCCATGACTTTGCCTTGAATTCAACTGTTGCATTTGTTCCTACAGAATCAATTTCAATTGGGTTTGGACCATCAGGAAGCCAATAGTATTCCCTATAATTGATAAGTTTATCATAATCAATAGCTGGATTCCAGGCATAAACAGTTTCTTTGTTTAACCTGTCATGATTGTTTGTTTTTGCTCCAAAATATTTTAGTTGATTAATATAATCATCATAAGTTCCAGTGAACTTTACTTGATCTTCTGGATTGACACTAGTGGTGTCTTTATCTGTATAGGTCACAGTAGGCTCTAATTGATATGCTAATCTATCTTTGTCTGTGGCCAGTATGTATCGATCTGTATTCTTTCTGGTATAGGCATCTTGCCTTCCTATAAATCCATCTAATCTTTCTAAAGCCCCCTTTTGTATTAATGGATCAAGAGTGCTTGATAAGAATCTCTGATTGGCATCTGTTCTGTAAAACGCCGGAAGTTGTTGTACTGTTCTGCGAAGTTCAGAATTGCCTTCTTTTACAATTCCTTGATTTTGAAGTGCCCCTATCTCGTTATCAGCCATTAGTATCCTGCTCCACTACTACCGCCGCTTGATGATGAGCTAGATCCTGATGAATAAGAACCTGATGTAGTGGAACCTGATACTGAAGAACCAGTTGTAGTTGTTGCTGAGGTTGATGCTGTGGCAGTAACAACTGTACCTGACGCACTTAATTGATTTGCGCCAATGGCAGTTATTATGCTTACATCATCAACGGTGGCCCCACTGATAAAAATTTCGTCTGCCGCACAATTTATTTGGAACAAAGACCCAAAACTTTGTCCTGATTGATTAGGCACAATTACGACTGTTAATAAATCTGGTGCTAGCTGATTATGTATGTACGCGGCTAGTTCTGTAAAATAAAAAGGATCTCCAAAATCCCAATTATCCAAAGCAAAAAATTCATTTATAGCGGCTATAACACGTGTTTTAATAACAGCATCTGTAATATTTGTTCTAGTATTCTTGACAACTTTGAACGTTGCTTGTAATGCTTCATCTGCGTTAGTACCAAACAAAATTTTATATTTTACTGGATGATAAACAATTTGATCAGATAATGATTTTAAAGGATCCAAAAATCCTGAGTAATTTATTCGTAATTGATCAGGCGTTGATTCTGTTGGTTTGGTACCACCATCTTGCAAGTAGACTCTAAATAAATTATCATATGTTCTTTCTAACATAAAAACATCCACTATATTTGAAACACTAGGGTCAATTCTCGTGTCTTGGCCAGCATTGTGCTTGTATTGGAAGTCCAAAACACTGCGGCCTCTTCTAGCAATATAATCTGTACTAGTTGATAGTGTATTAGTTGTTGAATCGTATTTTTTAACTACGTTTTCTGCTTCGTCGTAAAAATAAAATAATTGATCATTTGAGTATGTCCCTGCACTTAAGGTTATATCAGATTCATTTTCTGATACTATAAAATTTGTTGCCGCATAAGGTCTGTATCTCTCAATGTTATTATACGATAGATACTTTTCAAAAAATACAAATTTAGTTGTAATGCTTGTATCTGGTTCAACCACAATGTCAAATAGTTCAGGATTATCTACAACTCCGTCGTCATCGTCGTCAAAAAAACCAACTTCAACTTTTCTGTTGTCTTGAAAACCGTCTGCCTCAGTGATTGTGTTTACTACTGCCCATTTAATTGGATATCCAATTGAATTTCCTGTAGATACTAAACTGTTTGTTTTTAAAATTTTTATTGTATCTTTAACTGATTTACCAGTTTTGTAATCGAATATTTTTTCTTCTGTGTCGTAATGAAACTTATTTTGAGATTCGGATTCAAACACGTAAATTAATTTACGATAATTTACAGTGTATGTGTTTCCGTCGTTAGTAAATTTAAACCACCAGCTGGCATCTAAGTTTGTCTCTGTTGTTGATCCTGCATTACCTAAACTGAAAATTGAACTATCACTTAGGTTAGTTGCGGTGATAACTTTCCATGATTCTGTATCAACATCATATCTTAACGCAAAAGTTTCATATGCCTCTATTCTATCAATGATATCTGTTTTAAGAGTATCACCTAATGTTGTTGTAAGATTAGGGAAGATAGCACTTACACTTGCGCCATTAGGTACTATATTTGCCAAAGTCACAGGGCCTGCTCCTGATTCTAAATTACCTGTACCACCATTTGCTCCATCGTCTACCACAGCTCCAATCTTTGCCCATAGTCTATCTTCTGCATTGTCTGTGCCTGACGTAACTAATTTGTTGTTTAGAAATTCTCTAGTATCAGGAGAAACAAATTTTACAAGAGATCCTGGTTTGGCGTACTTGAAATTTGATGTGGCAAAATCTCCTATAGCCAATGCTCCTCCAGATGTAAAATATCCAGTATTTGTATTTGTTCCAGTGGTACTTGAATTCCAAGTAGCATTTAATGAACTTAAATCTTTAGTTCCGTATTTCAAATAATAGAAATGGCGACTATATGGTTCTTTAATTTTTGCTTCAACATTGTTATTAATTGTTGTCCTTATATCATTACGTCCTGTAAAGTTAAATGTAAACTGTTGTGTGCTTTCTTCTCTATACAGTATACCGTCCTCAGCGAACACACTTACATTTGAATATGCACCGGTAGGATCTAAAATTTCTTTTGCTCTTGATATACCCGAAGCGGCTCTGTTTACAGATCTAACTTTGATAATTTCTTGTGATGCACTCAAAGGAACCACTTGATAATCTTCAGCAGTAACCATCCTATTTTGTGAGTAGTACACCTGAGCGGCTTTTTCTTTTATCGATTCATTTGATTCTGTGGCCGCACTGTTGTATACGCTGGCACTCAAACTCATAGTAACTGTAAGAGTCTGTTGTGATCCATTTGCATCTAAATATGGTATCCCTATTTGAACATTTTGTATATCGGATGGTTGGATTGCAAATTTTGCGTTGTCACTTATTCTATAATAGGCCCTGAAACTACCAGAAGGTAAATTACTGAAATTTCCATCACCAAACACTAAATCAATTGTGTCATTATTTTTGGTGATTACATTGTAAATATTTCTTTCATTTTTAGACAAACTATTATAAATTGCATTGTTTCCCGATAATGCAGGTACCTGTGTCCATTTTTCAATTATTTGACCAAACTCATCTAGTTTAAAAAGCCATACATCAGAATTGTTAATGTTAGCAGTATTGATAGGTTTGACAAAATTAGTAACAGCAGTTTCAACTGTAAAATCATTTGATTGAATTATTCCTTGTTTAAACAAAAAGAAAAAACCAGTGTTATTCGATCCGTCACCTGCTCCATCTGATCTATAACTGTATGTCAGGCCGGTACCAAGTATAGGATCTGCCTCATATATTGACTGAGATCCAGATATTGTGCTTGGAGTAATTTCAAAATTTCTTGTAGTGCCACCAACGTCGGCATTGAATGTAAAAATTGGAAGATCAGTTTGATTTGAACTAATTGTATAAATGTCCGTTTCTATTCCACCAATGGCACCAGATTCCCGTGGCTTTCCAAACAACTGTCCAGTTTGATTAGCCGCATTCATGACACTTATAAATTGTTCACGATAATTTGAATTGGCATTGTCATTCCAAACTATTGTGGTGTTTGCTAAATTTGTTCCTGTGGAATCAACAACATCTTGTGTGGTAGCAACAGAATCCATTTTTAACAATCCAACCGCAGGCTGATTTCTTTTGGCATTGTAACTGATCAATCTTGCTAATCTGAGTATTGAATCACGTCTTTCAGCAGTTTCTAAAAAATTTTCTCTGGCATTGAGATCAACTCTGAATGAAAGTGCTTGAGCTATATAGGCTATTAAATCAATAAGTGCAATGTATTCTGAACTTTCAACATAATCATTAAAGTCATCTGGGTAATTTTCGCGTAGATAGGTGACCATCGTTCTACGAAGTGTTTCAAAATCATAGCTTTTGAAGTCTGCCTGTTGGAAAGCTTGATAAATTTTGCGCCATTCCTCGGCTACTAATAATCTGTTCTGTCGTTCTGTTGTGGCCATACTGTTTGTACGGATATTTATGTTTTAAATTATAGGCGTATATTAAGATAGGCGTGCTAGCTGTTGATCATCAAAATTCAATCTTAGGTTTTCAGTGATATCTAACGGGCGATATCGTATAGTAGCTTGGACTGACAGTCCCTGTTCAGCTTCATTCACTGTGATATCTTCAGCTTCTAAGCGTTCATCTGCTTGGAAATTTTGTGTAAGATCTTCAATAATAGCTTCTTTAAGGAGATCTGTAAGAGGTTCAAACAGCACATCATATATTATTGTGCCAAATTCTGGATTTTCAACTCTTTCACCTTTTCTGATGGATAAACGGTTAATTAAATCCTGCTTTGCCACTTCAAAATCATATATTTTGTATCCTGATGTTGTGGCTCTAGAACTAAACCCTTTATGGGTAACTCCTTTACCGTTTGCTTTTCCTGTTTCAGATCCGTATGCCATATTACATATTTACTTTAGAAATACTTCTTAAGTTGACTGACTCCTTGAGCAACTGCATCTTTGATTTTTGATGCAATAATATTGGTCAATTTATTTTTTATTGCAGTTTTAATATTATCTGCATTTGTTGTAAGATTTTTTAGACTTGTAATATTTAATTTTAATTTTTGATCAAGACCTGTCAACAGATTTATGGCTTTAAGAATCTCATCGGGATCTCCAGGCAGTCGTATTTTAGATAAAACTTTGTTCAATTCATTATTCACCATCGAAGAATTTTGGCTTAAAATACTAGACAGTTCCGCGGCGTCAATGTTTGGATTTTTCAACAGTAAAGCTTTCAGCGGTGCTGACTGTAAATTTGGATTTTGCTTGATCAGATCCTCAATTGCTTTGTTTTTTAGATCTCTCAATAATGAGTCTCTTGTTACTCTTTTGTAAGGCTCGTGTGTAGGAAATTCAGACACAGTTGTTTTTGTACCACCAGATGCTTCATTGGTTCTAATTCTTGTGCCATCGGTTGGCGCAATGGTGTTGCCATCTTGATCTTTAGTGATTACATCCACTGCACCAGTTGCAGTGATGCCAACTCTAACATGATTTGGGTTTAGCCATCCAGGTCCCCAAATACTCCTTGGTGGAACACTATTAAAATGCACTTGTCCAGCAGATGATAAATCTATTCTCTGCCCGGCACCATGTAATTGTTTCATTGGCGTATAAGAGGAAATTCCAAAAGCGCCATAATGTCTTATAGCTCCACCCTGCGAAGCACTTAGTATGCCAGACTGTCCCATGGTATGCACAAACTCTTCTGCATTAAGATTTATATCAGTCTCAGCCGTGATTGACACTTTGTTTTTGGCATGTAATTGTATGTTGTTGTCAGCGTGTATATTGAAATCGCCTTCTGTACGAAAACTTATTCCTTGATTGCTGTAAACATTAATTTTGCCGTCTCGGTCCATTTCAATCCAGGCCTTACCTGATCCATTCGCAAGATATACCACTCCTTCTGAATCATGCATCAATAATTGATGACCTGATGATGTTCTTAATCTAGTCAACTGATTGTTGCCCAATACATCACCGTCGTCCATTACAAAAGAATGACCTATGCCTCTGTCAGGGGTCACAGGTGCATTGTCAATACCAATATTCAATGATCGCGAGTCTGCCAATACTGGCCCAGGAGTACTCCAACCAAACACATTGCTTGGCGATTCCCTCCTAGCAGAACTACTGGTTGTGCCACGCACAGGATCTTGTACTAAGCCTGCCATATGTAATTGATCTGCTAATTTTACGTTCAACGGTAGTTGCCATTTATTAAGTGCAGATAATGTTTCACCTGATCTAATTATGCCTCTGTTTTTTTCTCCAGCTGGCAAAAATTTTGCACCGTATTTGTTAATTTCAGGATCACTAGATTGGCCTGGTGATGGAAACTCACCGGCTGTGTCCATGCCTTCACCTGTATTAATGTTTGATGCTAGGCCAGGCACCATATGGTTTGTAACAGGATCTTGAATACATCCAATCCAGAATGCAAGATTTTTGTTTGGTTCTCCCTTGGCAAAAATCACCAACACACTTGTATCAATGTCAGGTGGGATGGCCCACATTCCGTAACTGGCTTGTGATTTACTATACGACAGAGGATCGTTTGGATCTACAGAATTAATACTTTTTGCCCCATAAAATGGTGATAGATATCGACACCAAACAACTTGCTCCGAGGTTGGGTTTTCTGTGTTACTTAAGGCAGGAATGTTTACTCCCAGTCTTCCCATTTTTAAAGGGTCTTCTGTGTATTTTACCTGTCCTATAAATGGACCTCCAGTCTCATCAATAAACTTTTCATTGAATATTTTTTGATTATCCTGTGTATCAACAAATCCTCTTTTATCTTCGTACATAATATTAAATATCTTTTTTATTCACCTCTCATATTTTTTATAACACCGAAGGCGGATTGTCATCCCCATATGGGATGTCTGGTGCACCAGAATAAACTCGTTGTAAAAATGGTTTTCCTTCTCCGTCCTGGTTCAATAATCTATTACAAGTCAACACCTGGGTAAAGGCATTTTCACTGATTGATGATTCTATTCTAGCCACATGATACGTGCCAGTAAAAAAGGATTGTTGTTCTTTTGCTTTTTTATTAAAAAACATTGCACCTTTAATTTGATTCAAATCTGTTGGTAATCTGTACTCTAAAAAAATAATTGGCATAAAACTATCAGCGTTGAAAGATTCATATGTTTCATTGAAAGGCAAACTCCTCGAACTGCCACCTAGGTGGGTTCCTAGGCGATCTCCTGTGGGTGTGTACATGTCTTGACAAATATAAGCCGGATCCCCCAAAATTTCCAATTCAATTTTTAACATATCCGCCTGAGGATTTGTCAGATAGTCCATGAATTCTTGACTTTTTGCAGTCAACGGAGATTCAAGATCTGCTGAACTTTTGCCTTTACGTGTTGAAGGGTATGCTCTTACACCTAATATATTTTTTTCTGTCTCTTCCTGCCCTACTACTGAGATCTTTACCGCCTGACTGTCTTTGGCGACTAATCCAGGTTCCACTTTCTGCTTTGGATCACCAGTAATATTACGCTGATAAAAAGCAGTTTGATAAAAAATACGTAAATTTTGCACATCTACGTTTTCTCCTGTATAAATGTACCTGTATTTTTTTTCTACTTGGTCCTCTAAAGTTTTAGTCGGCACAGTTTGTCCAGGTTTTAAAAATTTGTGTACTGGTATACGATGAGGTATGGCAGTAAATTTAAATGTTTTTGGATGCATTTTTGTGATTGGATCAATTTTAGAAGTATCTTGACTAATATTAGTTTTGATTTTAAACCAAGGCACATAAGGATTTTGATCTATTAGTCGTGATAACCTTGCTTGTTGATCTGGCTGGTTTATAATACGAATTGCATCTGCTTCAGAGATTCTTTCGCCAGCAGGTCCTTGTCCTGTGGCCAGTTGCACAAATGATATCCAAAAATTGTTTGTTAAATTTAACAAGAACGGTGTGTTCCTAATTACATCTTCAAAATTTTTCACAATGCTGGTGCCCTCCACAATGGAAATACCCATTTCAGTTG